>Ga0180008_1000232_pt1 | contig 55225 bp, 41 predicted proteins | sample MM_PW_MetaG_FD_121121 | JGI IMG/M metagenome (GOLD analysis project Ga0180008, IMG submission 121121) | Groundwater microbial communities from the Aspo Hard Rock Laboratory (HRL) deep subsurface site, Sweden - MM_PW_MetaG | ecosystem: Environmental > Aquatic > Deep subsurface > Groundwater... | reverse complement strand
TATTTTAGTAAAAAAGTATCGAGGCTCTTTAAGCGGAGAACATGGTGACGGAATTGTACGTGGTGAGTTTTTGCCTTTTATGATTGGCGATAAAAACTACGAATTGCTTAAGCGAGTAAAGCTGGCTTTCGACCCAAATTCGGTTTTGAATATGGGTAAAATCGTAAATGCCTTAAAAATGGATGAGAATTTTCGTTTTGAAACCAATAGGGAAGAACCAGAGATTCAAACGCTTCAAGATTTCTCTGATAGTATGGGTATTTTAAGAGCAGCCGAGAAATGCAATGGATCTGGCGATTGTCGTAAATTACCGTCGGCAGGAGGGGCTATGTGTCCAAGTTACCGTGCTACCCGCAATGAGAAAGATACTACTAGGGCTCGCGCGAACGCGTTACGAGAATATCTGACTCATTCTGAAAAAGATAATAAATTCAATCATAAAGAATTATACGAAGTATTTGATCTTTGTGTGAGTTGTAAAGCTTGCGCAAGCGAATGTCCTTCTAATGTTGATGTAGCTTCCTTGAAAGCCGAATTTTTATACCAATACCAAAAAGCAAATGGTTATAGTTTTCGAAATAAGATTTTTGCGAACAATGCAAAAATGAATGCGATGGGAAGTTTATTTCCGTCCTTAACTAATTTTGTGGCTAATTTGTCATTTGTGAAAAAAGGAATGGGAATCGCTCCTGAGCGTGAAGTACCTTCGCTAGCGCCACACACTTTAAGAAAGTGGTTAACGGATAACACATCAACACCAGGAACCTTCGATAAAGGGAAATTATATTTGTTTATCGATGAGTTTACCAACTATTATGATGTTCAAGTAGGTATTGATGCTTACGAGCTGCTAACAAAAGTAGGATATCAAGTTTTAATAGTGAACCATGAGGAGAGCGGAAGAGCTTTTATATCTAAAGGATTCCTTGAGGAAGCCAAGCTGATTGCGATTAAAAATGTTTCTACTTTTGCACCTCTTATAAATGATAATTGTCCGTTAGTAGGTTTAGAGCCATCGGCGATATTAACCTTCAGAGACGAATATTTGCGTCTAGCCGAAGATAAAGCTTCTGCAAAACAACTGGCCAAAAATGTCCTAACGATTGAGGAGTTTTTTAAGCGAGAAATAGGAGTTGGTAACATTCAAGAGCATCAATTCACTGATGAAGAAAAGGAAATTAAAATTCATGGGCATTGCCATCAAAAGGCGTTGAGTTCTATTGAGGCCACTTTTGCTATGTTAAATATTCCGAAGAATACAAGGGTTACCATTTATAACTCAGGTTGCTGCGGTATGGCAGGCTCTTTTGGTTATGAAAAAGAACATTACCAGATTAGTATGCAAATGGGAGAAGATACTTTGTTCCCAAAAGTCAGATCTACAGCTGCCACCACACTTATTGCATCGGCTGGTACAAGTTGCCGTCATCAAATTTTTGATGGAACTAGCCGAGAAGCTCAACATCCGGTATCTATTTTGAGAAGTTATCTGAAATAATTTTGAAAATTCAGACAATCATTTTTCTTTTTTTTTCATTTAAAGCAGTCATTTAATTATCAAAGTACTTGTAGAATTCCAGTAAAAATAAAGCGTTTTTTTATTTAGGAATATCAAAAAATAAGGTGTTCAAATATTGAATTAGTTTTATACATTTGGTTTTTAAATTTAAGGACAATTATTTTAATAATAATTGAATTTTGGGAGTTTTATACTAAGTTGTAATGAGAAAAATAATTATATGAAGGGTTCGAGTTTGTTTAGAAAAAAGACAGTGCAAGATATACTTAAACAAGTCGAAAGAAATGAAGCTGACGGACACAATGCGTTAGGAAGACACCTTACAGCTAGAGATTTAACCGCTTTCGGAATTGCAGCGATAGTCGGTGCTGGTATTTTTAGTACTATTGGTAAAGCGAGTGCTGATGGTGGTCCTGCCGTTATATTTTTATTCCTCTTTACCGCACTTGCCTGTAGTTTTGCTGCTTTTGCTTATGCTGAATTTGCATCGATGGTACCAGTCTCTGGTAGCGCGTATACTTATTCCTATGTAGCTTTTGGAGAGTTAATAGCCTGGATTATTGGATGGGCGCTCATTATGGAGTACGCCATTGGAAATATTACCGTGGCCATATCCTGGAGTGATTACTTTACAGGTTTACTGGAGAGTGGTGGAATTCATTTACCGCAATGGGTGCAAATGGATTACTTAACGGCTTCAAACGGCTTTACTGATGCTACTGCACTGATGCAAAGTGGTAAGGCATATGAAAATTTAAGCGATGGTTTAAAAGCTTCTTACATGGCTTGGACTACTTCGCCAACTATTGGATCCTTTCATTTTGTAGCTGATTTACCAGCTCTATTTATTATTGTCTTAATCACTGCTCTTGTTTATCGCGGAATGAAAGAGTCACGTAACGCTAGTAACCTGATGGTAGTTGTAAAATTATGTATCATTTTATTAGTGATTGCGGTGGGTGTATTTTATGTTGATACAGACAATTGGACTCCGTTTGCACCTAATGGAGTGAGTGGTGTGTTAAAAGGTGTTTCAGCGGTGTTTTTTGCCTACATTGGTTTTGATGCGATCTCTACAACAGCCGAAGAGTGTAAGGATCCCCAGCGCGATTTACCACGAGGTATGATGTGGGCCATTATTATTTGTACCATATTATATGTTATTATCGCCTTAGTATTAACCGGAATGGTAAATTATAGCTTACTTGACGTAGGTGATCCTTTAGCTTTTGTATTTGCTAAATTAGATTTAAAATGGATGTCAGGTATCATTGCCGTAAGTGCTGTAATTGCAATGGCAAGCGTATTGTTGGTATTTCAAATGGGACAACCCCGTATATGGATGAGTATGAGTCGTGACGGTTTATTGCCAAAAAAATTCTCTAGAGTGCACCCAAAATACAAAACGCCATCGTACGCAACTGTGGTGACTGGTTTTGTCGTAGCTATTCCTGCCTTGTTTTTAAATTTAACTATGGTTACTGACCTATGTAGTATAGGTACTTTATTTGCTTTTGTTTTGGTGTGTGCAGGAGTTCTGGTGCTACAAAATAAAAAAGATATTCCAAGAGGGAAATTCAAAACCCCTTACGTGAATTCAAAATACGTGGTTCCTTTTATGTTAGCCGCAGGTTTGTTTTATGCTTTTAATTACAACAATAAAGCGACAATGGGTTTTATTACCAATGAAGCCAAAATTATTAGTGCGACTGATATTATAACATCTTTGAATCAGGAAGATTCTAAAAAAGTTTACGATTACCTTGTAGGTCTTGAATCAAAAACAAATACGGAAAACTTAGACTTAGAAAACTTACTAAGTCAATATCAAAAAGAAGAGGCAAAGTATGCTGCCGTAGTTGCTAACTTACCTATTGATAATGAATTAAAGTATGAAACAGGCTTTACTTTGTTCAAACATAAAATCCCTATGTGGATTTTCTTGATCGTTTTAGTGGGATTAACTATTTGGTCGTTCCGTAAAAACCTTTCTTTAATACCTTTATTAGGATTGGTTAGTTGTTTATATATGATGGCTGAACTTAGTGTTTGGAACTGGATTTATTTTACGATTTGGTTACTTATCGGACTTACAATTTACTTTGGCTTTAGCCGAAAAAACAGTAAGCTAAACCTAAAGGAAGTTTAAATGCCATTGAATAAATATAAAGCCGTCTTGAATACATCAAGGCGGTTTTTTATTTTAAGTTGTTATTAGCAAGGATTGAAGTAAAACGCAGAATCTACTTTTTAAGAATACCATATACTAGTTTCAAAAACTAAAATTATTTTTACAGTTAACATTTGCTGTAAATAATCCATATATTTATTACTTACTTTTACATTTCAATACTAAATGACAACTTTAACATGCGAATAAAAATAGTACTGACTTTACTACTTCAATTAGTTTTGGTTTCGGCTATACATGCTCAAAAGAGTGTAACAATATCTGGAGTTATTAAGGATAAAAAGACCCAAATCGTTTTACCATATGTTAACGTGGTTTTAAAAACTGAAAAAGATGCTGCTTTTATCAGTGGAGTGATTAGTAATGAAGCAGGTCGGTTTTCGCTGGCTAAGGTACAACCTGGAAAATATTTTTTAGAATTCTCTTATATAGGATACATAACTAAAAAACAAGACTTGTTTGTAGGTACGTTATCTGATTACTTAGATTTGAACACAATAGAATTAGAGGAAAATTTAAATCAACTAAACGAGGTCGTTATAATCTCTAAAGCAGATGAAATTAGCGAGAAAATGGATAAGAAAACATTTTCCCTGCAAGACAATATTAGTCAAACCGGAGGATCTGTACTTCAAGCCATGCAAAATTTACCAAGTGTCACCGTTCAAGATGGTAAAGTGCAATTAAGAGGTAACGATAAGGTCACAGTTTTAATTGATGGTAAGCAAACAGCCATAACTGGTTTTGGAGGCCAAACAGGATTAGATAATATTCCGGCATCGGCAATTGAAAAGATAGAAATAATTAATAATCCCTCCTCAAAGTATGATGCAAATGGTAATGCGGGTATTATCAACATCATTTATAAGAAAAACAGAAAAAACGGTTTCAATGGAAAACTAGGTTTTACTACTGGTGCAGGATCCTTATGGGTTCGTAAAGAAAACCTACCAACCATTAGACCTCAATACACATTTACACCTAAAATCAACCCTAATGTTTCCTTAAATTATAGGAAAAACAAAATTAATGTGTTTTTTCAAGGCGATTATTTATATACTGAAACCCTTAATAAAAATGAATTTGTCAGCAGGACGTATGATGATGGTGATATCATAAATTCCCAACTGAAAAGAAATAGAAACACACATTTTACTACTTTAAAATCAGGAGTTGACTATGCTATAGATGATCAAAATTCGGTAACTATTTCGGGACTTTTTGGAAGTGAAAAAATTATTGATCGCGGTGATCAACCTTTTTTTAATGCAGATTTTTCACAACGCCGACGCTTATGGCAGTTTCTAGAAGATGAATTGAAGACTACATGGATGGCTACCGCTAATTACCAACATAAATTTAAAGAGGCTGGTAGGTTATTGAATGTAGGGTTTAATTATACCTTTCATCGCGAGGATGAAAAATATTTCTATGATAATTTTTTACCATCATCTACAGGTACAGATGCATTTAAGCTTTTGTCAGATGAACAAGTGTATGATTTTAATGTAGATTACATTAAGCCACTTAAATATGGTCGAATAGAAACGGGTTTAAAACTACGCAATCGCAATATCCCGACGAACATGCAATTTATCCCGGGAGCAAATTCGGTTTTAGATGCAAGCGCAGGTGGAGCAGCCACTTACAAAGAGTTAATTCCTGCTGTTTACGGAAATTATATTTTTGAAAATAAATCTTGGGAGGCTGAACTAGGGTTGAGGGTAGAGTATGTAAAAATACAGTATAATGTAAATGAGGACCATCCTGTTTATACAAGTGATAGTTATAATTATATGCAACCCTTTCCTAACTTTCGTTTGGCGTACAAAATTAATGACAACAATAAACTTTCGGCTTTTTACAACCGTAGGGTAGACCGACCTAATGAGGTAGATATTCGTATTTTTCCAAAGTATGACGATGCCGAAATTATTAAAGTAGGAAACCCAGCATTGCGACCACAATTTACAAATTCAGTAGAACTTGGCTATAAAAATAATTGGGAAAAAGGAAGTTTGTACAGTGCCGCTTACCATCGTTTTGCTGACGGAACGATTACACGAATTTCTAGCACCGTGGCGGGAAGTCCTATCATTTATGCTATATTCCAAAACGTAAACAAAAGTTTTAATACGGGTCTGGAACTGGTTTTAAGTCAAGAAGTATCAAAGTTATATTCTTTTAATGTTAATCTAAATACGTATCGTAATGTTATAGAGGCTTTTACTGTAGAAAATAAATATCCAGTTTTAAATACGTTTTCGGCTGAAAAACAAGAACTTGTATCAGGAAACTTTAAAATAAATAATACGTTTAATTTTCGCAAAGAGTTTAGCGCACAATTAACCGCTATTTATTTAGCTCCAGATATCATTCCTCAAGGAAAGATTAAATCCCGATTTTCAGTCGATCTTGGAGTCAAAAAACTACTTCAAAAAGGGAAAGGTGAATTATTCATGAATGCCACAGATGTATTAAATACGATGATCACTAGAAAAGAAATTAGAGGCCAAGGATTTGATTATACTAGTAATGATTATTACGAAACTCAGGTAGTTCGAATAGGCTATAGCTATAAATTTTAATTATTAGGAGTGTCACGTACTTATGTGTATGTGTCATAATCTATGCAATAGCGTTTTTGCTTACCGTTAAATTGAGAGAAACAGCATTGAATTTTATGCATAATTGTATTTGATTCTGAATTTTAAAAATAAATAAATTGTATGACTGCATTATATGTAAATTGGGATTTTAACGATGAAATTATTTCTATTTTTGGTTTTCCACTCAAATATTACGGGCTTTTGTTTGCCTCTGGATTGCTTTTATGTATGTACATTCTAAAGGGAATTTTTAAAGCTGAAAAACTCAGTAATGAAGCACATGAAGCTTTATTTATGTACGGTATTATCGGAATATTTGTGGGAGCAAGGTTAGGGCATTGTTTTTTTTATGATTTTGATTACTATTCGCAACACCTATTAGAAATAATTTTACCTATTCAAAAAAATGTAAATGGGAATTATCAATTTATTGGTTATGCGGGTTTAGCAAGTCATGGGGGCACATTAGGTTTGCTTTTAGCTCTTTATTTATATGCAAAGAAATACAAAATAAAATATTTGATGATTCTGGATCTTATCGCTGTTGTAGCTCCTTTAGGTGCCACTTTTATAAGACTAGCCAACTTGATGAATTCTGAAATGATTGGTAATCCAACCACCATGCCTTGGGCTTTTGTCTTTAAAAGGATTGATAATGTACCTAGGCATCCTGCGCAGTTGTATGAAGCTATTGCATACTTGATGATTTTCATAACTATTTTTGCTATTTACAGATCTAAAAAAATACAAATTGGTAACGGGTTCTATTTTGGATTTGCGATCACATTAATTTTTGTAATGAGAATTCTTATTGAATTTGTAAAGATCAACCAAGTTGAATTTGAAAATGGAATGTTGCTAAATATGGGGCAAATATTAAGTATTCCTTTTATCATCATTGGGGCTTTTTTTATCAGTAAAAGTCTAAAGATTAAATATTTAAAATAAGTTGTTTTGTTTTTTTAGTTTTTTCAATTGCACTTGAGAACTCATTTTTGTAGGTTATTATAAAATTTTTAAACTGTTTTAAATAAAATAGATGTCAACATTCCCCGCTAGCGCTTCCACTTTATCGGAAAATGAATTAGGTCAATTCGTAAGAGAAAAATACAATTTAGATAATAGTTTTACTTGCAAATTATATCGAACGGGACTAAATCATACTTACTTTATTTCAAATGGAATAAATAAATACGTCATTAGGGTATATTGCCATAACTGGAGAAGCAAAGCGCAGATTATAGAAGAGCTCGAGCTACTGTCGATCTTAAAGGACAATAATGTTTCTGTTTCGCATCCCATAAAAGATAGAAATAAGGATTTTATTCAAGAGGTTATGGCAGCAGAGGGCAAGCGGTACATCGTACTGTTTTCGTTTGCAAAGGGTGATAAAGTCCGTTTTATGAGTACTGAAAATTGTGCTGCTATTGGTGCAATTATGGCGCGTATTCACAATATAACTGAATTTCATTTTACGAATAGAGTACAGTATACGCCAAAGTTATTGCTACAGGATGCTTACATGAATTTTAAGTCGTTTTTTTCTGAAGATTTAGATGAGATGATTTTTCTAAAAAGTACCGCTTCGCAAATAGAAAAAAAATTAGAATTAGATAACTCTCAAAGCAGTCTTAGCGGCATGGTGCACCTAGATATTTGGTATGATAACTTTAGTATTAACAATGAAAATGAAATAACTATATTTGACTTTGATAATTGTGGTCAAGGTCTATTTGTATTGGATGTAGGCTATTTTTGTAAGCAGTTATTTTTTATAGAACAAGATAAGAATGTGTACGAGGAAAAAGTGAAAAGCTTTATTGCAGGGTATAGAACCAAAAGAGAATTATCAGAAACTGAAATAAAAATAATTCCCGAAGCTGGAGCTGCCGTTTTTATTTTTTATCTCGGCGTGCAAGCGCAGCGATTCGATTGGTCTAATATCTTCTTCACTGAAAATTATCTCAAAATGTACAGTGCTAGAATAAAAAATTGGCTGGAATATTATAAAATAAACGATAAATAGTAGAAGCTGTACTTATTTTTTTTAGCATAAATTCAAACAGAAATAAATCGATATGAAATCACCACTGCTATGATTACTATAATTACAATTTGTGCCGTTTTAACGGTTTTATTTACGCTTGTGCCATTGTCAAGACATAAGCATTGGATTGTTAGAAGCATGGATTTTCCTCGCCTGCAAATCACAGTTTTTTGTATGGCTATTTTAGTAGCTAGTTTTTTCTACTTAGATTTTCAACATTGGTTTTCAATAGTTTTAGTAATCACCGTTTTAATTTGCATGTTTTATCAGTTATGGTGGGTATTGCCGTATACTCCATTTTGGTCAAGAGAGGTTAAATCGTGCAAAGATGAAGATCCAGATAGAAGACTTAGTATTATAACCTCGAATGTCCTTACACCCAATAGGAATGTTGGCGCATTATTAGAATTGGTCAACAAATACCAACCTGATATTCTGGTTACTTTAGAGTCTGATTTATGGTGGGAAGAGCAGCTTGCAGTTTTAGAAGTAGAGATGCCATTTACAGTCAAATGTCCATTGGATAACCTTTACGGGATGCATGTATATTCGAAGTTACCTTTGCATGATCAAGAGATTTCTTTTTTAATAGAACATGATGTTCCATCAATACATCTAGCAATCGAACTTCGATCAGGAGATAGAGTTAGAGCACATTTCTTGCATCCGGCTCCACCAAGCCCTACTGAAAATACAGAGTCGTCTGAACGTGATGCAGAGCTGATTGCAGTTGCTAAAAGTATTGCATATAGTGATCAGCCTATAATTGTAGCTGGTGATCTTAATGATGTGGCATGGTCATCGACAACGCGCCTTTTTCGTAAAATTAGTGGTTTGCTGGATCCTAGGATAGGACGAGGCATGTTAAATACGTTTCATGTTCAAGTACCTATTGCTCGGTGGCCTATGGATCATTTATTTCATAGTGGTCATTTCACGCTAAGTTCCATTCAAAGACTGCCATCCATTAGCTCAGATCATTTTCCGTTGTATACCTCATTAGCTTTTACTCCTGCACAAGAAGCGGATCAAGAAGGTCTTGAAGCGGATCAGGAAGATCACCAAAGGGCAGAAGATACAATTGTTGAAAATGAGGGTAACAGCGATGATGTTCCGGAACCAAATGAACGCAAATAGAACAAATAAAGAAATTCCTGTAGATAGATGTAAAAAAGAAAATCCGTTGTAAATCATTTTACAACGGATTTTAAATTAACTAGATCCTATTTTTACAAAATAGAAAGCTCTTTCATACACGCTTTCATCATTTGGTATGTACGCTCAATGTCATTGTCAAGACCTATCGAGAATCGAATTAATCCGTCAGTTAAGCCCATTTCGGCTTGTTCTTCCATCGGTATTTCGCTTGACGTTGAGGTTCCTGGTGCGCTAAACAACGTTTTGTAGAATCCTAAACTAACTGCAAGATAGCCTAAGTTGCGGGATTGCATCAATTCCATCAAAGCATTAGCTTGCTCTAGTGAGCCTACGTCAATAGTCATCATTCCACCAAAACCGTACTCAGGATTTATCATACCCGAATAAATTGCATGACTTGGATGACTTGCTAATCCTGGATAAACGGTTTTTAAGCCGTCTTTCTCAAAACGTTCCGCTAGATAAGCTGCATTATGGCTGTGCTGCTTCATACGTATATGTAGCGTGCGTAAATTTTTCATCACACTAGCTGATCGTAAACTATCCATTGTTGGTCCCAAAAGCATGCTCGCTCCGCTATTTACATCCTTTAGTTTGTTTATAAACTCTTGCGATGCACAGGTTACACCTCCCACAGTATCACTACTACCGTTAATGTATTTGGTTAAACTATGAATAACAATATCAGCTCCCAATTTAGCAGGAGAAACAGATAATGGAGAAAACGTATTATCAACCACTAATGTCAAATTATGTTTCTTTGCAATTTTAGATAAACTAGCAATATCCGCTACCTCGAGTAAAGGATTACTCACTGTCTCACAATACAAAACCTTTGTATTTGCAGTAATCGCTGCTTCGACAATGTCTAGTTTTGTGATGTCTACAAAAGTAGTTTTGATGCCTAAACGCGGAGTAAAATTTTTCAAAAACGCATAAGTTCCACCGTATATCGTACGGCTCGAAACAATATGATCGCCAGTACCACAAAGTTGCAATAAAGTAGGTGTTATAGCACCCATTCCTGATGCTGCAACGTTGGCTGTTTCTGTCCCTTCCATAGCTGCTAGTGCTTGGTCAAGATATAAATTACTAGGTGAGGAGTGACGCGAATACAAATAACAGCCTTCCATGTTACCTTCAAAAGTATCAAACATGGTTTTTGCTGATAAAAACGTATAGGTAGATGAATCAGAGATCGATGGGTTTACACCACCAAACTCACCAAAGTACTGTAAGTCTTGAATATTGTCTGCAGGGTTAAAATCTTTCATATGTTATAATTTTTTAGTTTTTTTTTAGGAGCTTAATCCAGCTATCCGCTATATTCCCGATAAATAAAAACTACAGCTTGAAAAAAGCTTTGTTTTTCTAAATCGGGAGATGCCGCTGCTATCTGGGCTATAGGCGTGGCGTAATCCAAACCCAATTCAAATTAAGTCAATTTCAGTTTATTAATCAACCAACTATCATAAATATAGATTTTTTAACTGCAAAATTGTATTTTTGTAGTGTTGTTTTCTTTTTTTCTATCAAAAATTGAAAATTATTAGATTTTATTTCAAAACTATAAAAACGGCTTACCATGAATCTAGATGTGATTGACAAAAAACTATTGTTGCTATTACAAAGCGATAGTAAAAGAACAAATAAAGAGCTCTCCTTAAAACTCAACCTGTCAGTTACCGCTGTCTATGAAAGAATCAAAAAATTAGAGCGTGAAGGAATTATTGATAAGTATGTCGTAGTCCTTAATAAATCCAAAGTCGAAAAAGGATTTGTTGTTTTTTGCCATTTAAAATTAATTCAACATTCGCACGAATTCTTAACCCATTTTGAGAGCGAAGTTGTCAAACTTAACGAAGTGCTCGAGTGCCATCACGTGAGTGGTGACTACGACTACATTTTAAAAATCGTTGTAAAGGATATGGAAGCCTACCGAGAGTTTTTGGTCACTAAATTAACTACACTTAAACATATTGGTAGTACACAAAGTACATTTATGATTAGCGAAGTAAAAAACACTACAACTATAGCGTTGTAGTAATTTTGAGAGGCTAAATAGTTTTTAGCACGATTAGAATCCAAATACTTCACAAAAAATCTTGTTTTTAGAACTTTTAACAAAACTTAATTCCTTAATTTTGTAGCACTTTTTATAAAAATAATATATAAAACAATATACTATGAATTCATTTGACGTAGTCATTATAGGTTCTGGACCTGGAGGATATGTATCAGCGATTCGTTGTGCACAACTAGGTTTCAAAACAGCCATTATCGAAAAATATTCAACTCTTGGGGGTACTTGCTTAAACGTAGGTTGTATTCCTTCAAAAGCAATGTTAGCTTCTTCTCATCATTATGCTGAAATAAAGCATTTTGAAGACCACGGAATCGAACTTACTGGTGAAGTAAAAGTAAACTTAGCAAAAATGGTTGCTCGCAAGCAAGCAGTCGTTGATCAAACATCAGGTGGAGTAAAATATTTGATGGACAAAAATAATATTACGGTACTTGAAGGACTAGGTTCTTTTGTAGATGCAACGCATGTTGCGATTGCAAAAGCGGATGGGACATCAGAAACTGTTGAAGCAAAAAATATCATCATTGCTACAGGTTCTAAACCTTCTAATTTACCTTTTATTACAATCGATAAAGAAAGAATCATCACTTCAACTGAAGCTTTAAAATTACCTGAGGTTCCTAAACATTTGGTAATTATTGGTGGCGGAGTTATTGGTATCGAGCTAGGTCAAGTTTATTTACGTCTTGGAGCGCAAGTTTCGGTAGTAGAGTACATGGATCGTATCATTCCTGGAATGGACAGTTCATTGTCTAAAGAATTGACAAAAGTATTAAAGAAACAAGGAATGAAATTCTACGTTTCTCATAAAGTAAAATCGGTAGAAAGAGCTGGCGATGCCGTAACTGTTCAAGCTGAAAATGCAAAAGGAGAAACAATCACTCTTGAAGGTGATTACGCCTTAGTTTCAGTTGGACGTCGTCCTTATACTGATGGTTTGAATGCTGATAAAGCGGGAGTGAAAATTTCAGATAGAGGGCAAGTTGAGGTAAACGATCATTTACAAACAAATGTTCCAAATATCTACGCTATTGGTGATGTAGTACGTGGAGCAATGTTAGCTCACAAAGCCGAAGAAGAAGGAACAATGGTTGCAGAATTAATCGCAGGTCAAAAACCACATATCGATTACAACTTAATTCCTGGTGTTGTTTACACTTGGCCAGAAGTAGCTGCTGTAGGACAAACAGAAGAGCAGCTGAAAGAAGCTGGAATTGCGTACAAATCTGGAAGCTTTCCTTTCAAAGCATTAGGTCGCGCACGTGCAAGTGCTGACTTAGACGGATTTGTAAAAATACTTGCTGATGCAAAAACAGATGAGGTTCTTGGTGTACACATGATTGGTGCGAGAACAGCTGATTTAATTGCTGAAGCAGTTGTAGCAATGGAGTTCAAAGCATCTGCTGAAGATATTTCAAGAATGTCTCATGCACACCCTACTTTCGCGGAAGCAATCAAAGAGGCAGCATTAGCAGCTACTGACAACAGAGCATTACACGTTTAAAATAAGCATACCCTTATACATTGACCCGTCTTATTTTTTATAAGGCGGGTTTTTTATTAAAAAATAGTTACTATTTAATCTGCTTTAAATAATCCTTTGTAATTTTCCCAATGGGTAAAAATCAAAAAGATATTCCCCACAAATACAAAAATGGCGATGGGTAAATTCTCAGGAGTTAAAAAGTAATTAATCAATAAGATGTTTAAAGTAACAGGAAATATAATAATATTAGCCAGAGTCATATACTTCCCAGTTATAAATGATAAACCGCATAGTAACTCTACTGCTTTTGCTAAAGGAAATAAGTACATAGATGCTACCAATCCTAATTGAAAAGCCTTGAATTCTCCTGTTGATACCGGTTCCGGTGTTAAATGAAAGAAGTAACTAATAGAAGTGTACAAAAACAAAAGACCTAACATTGTCCGAATAATAATCGCTGCAATTTTCATGATATATAGGTTTTATGGGTTACAGGTTTTAACTAACTGATTGCGGTAAGGCACATTTACATTCTTTAAGTTCTCTCCCGTTGGTTACCGTATAAATCAGAAAAAATTAGACACTATTATAAATACAATTAGTATCTAATCAGTGTATTAATGTAAATTTACGAAATATTTTCGCTGATTTTTCATAATATCATAGATCAAAGGTTTTTTTTTGTCGTAATTTTGAATTTAAAAGCAAAAAATCACTTTGAGAGTAACTGTTCGCAAACCTATTTCAGACCCAAAATTGTTCAAAAAACAACTTTTAACATGGGCGCAACAATTTCGTGAAGTCGTCTATTTAGACAGTAACGACTATGATCATACGTACTCTAGTTATAATGGTTTAGTAGCAGTAGATGCTTTTACATCTTTAAAAACCGATTTTTATAACGCTTTTGAAGATTTAGCGCAATATCAGCAAACAACCAAGGACTGGCTGTTTGGTTATTTGTCCTATGATCTCAAAAATGATTTGGAGCCATTACAGTCCAAAAATTTTGACGGACTTTCTTTTCCCGATTTATTCTTTTTTCAGCCCAAAAAACTTTTTCTCCTACATGATAGCGAGGTAGAGATGCAATATCTAGGGCTGTGTGATGATGAACTAGAAGATGATTTTGAGGAGATTTTATCGCAAGTTTTACATCACGATGTTCAGGAGCAATCTCTTGAAATAAAGCAGCGCATCGATTTTAACAAATATATATCTAAGGTTTCTAGTATGCTGGAGCATGTGCAACGCGGGGATATTTATGAAGCAAATTTTTGTATGGAGTTTTTTGCCGAAAATGCTATTATCGATCCATTAGATAAATTTTTTAAGCTCAACGAAATATCACAATCTCCATTTGCTGTTTTTTTCAAAAATAACAAGCATTTTTTGCTTTCATCTTCACCGGAACGTTATTTGAAAAAGCAGGGACAAGAGTTAATTTCGCAACCAATAAAAGGAACGGCAAAGCGCTACGCAATTAGTAGTGAGGATGAATTGGCTAAAAAATTATTAGCAGAAGACCCAAAAGAACGATCAGAAAACATTATGATCACAGATTTAGTGCGTAATGATTTATCTCATACAGCGCAAAGGGGATCAGTTCAGGTACCTGAATTATGTGCCGTATATTCGTTTCTGCAAGTGCATCAAATGATTTCGACGGTGACTTCTAAACTCGATCCCCAATATTCAGCCATTGAAGCGATTAAAAAATCATTTCCAATGGGAAGCATGACGGGTGCTCCCAAAATTTCGGCTATGAAAATAATAGAGGAATTAGAAGAGACAAAAAGAGGTTTGTACAGTGGAGCAGTGGGATATTTTACTCCCGATGGCGATTTCGACTTTAATGTTGTCATTCGAAGTATACTTTACAATCAAGAAAATAAATACATCTCCTTTTCTGTTGGTAGTGCAATCACCTCTTTGTCAGTACCTGAAAAAGAGTACGAGGAATGCTTATTAAAAGCGAAAGCGATGCGCGAAGTATTAGAATAAGTAGCGTATAATTTGTAGATAAATTATTAATCTTTATTTTTGAAGGATGCTAGAAAAACTACAAGCTCATATTAGAGAAAACTTTCCTTTCCTAGAAAACAAGAAATTACTTTTGGCCACCAGTGGTGGTTTAGATAGTATGGTCATGGTTGAATTATTTAGACAATTACCTTACGAAATCGCGCTAGCACATTGTAACTTTCAATTGAGAGGAGTCGAGAGCTTTGAAGATCAGAAATTTGTAGAAAACTATGCTGAGCAATATGCGATTTCGCTTTTTGCAACTCAGTTCGATACTACGGCTTTCGCCAAAGATTACAAACTTTCTACACAAGTCGCTGCACGTGACCTGCGATACAATTGGTTTTATGAGTTGATCGAGGAAGAGCAGTTTGATTATGTCTTGACAGCGCATCATGCAGATGACAACATCGAAACATTCTTAATCAATTTAGGTAGAGGAACAGGCTTGGATGGTTTAGTGGGTATTCCGTCCCAGAATGATAAAATTATTAGACCGCTATTGCTTTTTTCTAGAATTGAAATTGCAGATTACGCAGCCGAAACAAAACTACAATGGCGAGAGGACAGCAGTAATGCATCTAACAAGTACTTGAGAAATAAAATTAGACATGATATAGTCCCTTTATTGAAAGAGCTCAATGCTAACTTTTTAACTACTTTTCCAAATACGCAAAAGTACTTGCAAGAAGCACAAGCAATGGTCGAAGATGCTGCTATTATTGTATATCAGCAAGTTGCAGAGCAAAAGGATGATACAATTCATTTCGATCTAGTGCAACTTAGACGGTTACCTAACTATAAATCATACTTGTATCATTGGTTAAAAGAATTTGGTTTTACCGCTTGGAATGACATCTATGATTTGGTCGAAAGCCAATCAGGAAAACAAGTTCTTAGTGCTGATTTTCGATTGATCAAAGATCGCGATAGCTTATTACTTGTTCCAATGTTAGAGAGTGACTCGGATGAGGAGTTTTACATTGAGAAAGGAGTTCAAGACGTTAAGATTCCCTTAAAGTTATCCATTTCTAAAGTGACTGATCGAACGACTTCATCAAATACAACTATCTTTGTGGACGAAAGTAAATTAGTTTTTCCTTTGGTCTTAAAAAAATGGCAAGAAGGTGATTTTTTTCAGCCCTTTGGGATGAATGGAAAAACCAAAAAGCTAAGTAAACTTTTCAAAGACGAAAAATTATCAGTCGTTGATAAAGAAAATATTTGGATATTATGGTCCGCAGATACCATTGTATGGGTGGTAGGATTACGCCAAGACGAACGATTTAAAATAGAAAATAATACAGAACATATCCTGAAATTAGAAATACAATAATGAAGAAAATACTATTAATACTTATCTCTTTCTTGGCTTTTGCCAATGCCAATTCGCAAATGCTAGATCCTGTAAAGTGGACAACCAAAATAGAGAAGAAATCAGAGAACACTTTCGTACTCGTTTTTGATGCTGTTCTAGAGAAAGATTGGCATATGTATTCGCAATTCACACCGGATGGTGGACCATTGCAGTTAGAGGTATCGTTCAAGAACCAAAAAGGAAATTTTAATTTAGTAGGTAAGGCTAAAGAAAGTAAGACTAAAACAGCCTACAACGATATATTTGAGGTTAATGAGACTTATTTTGAGGGAAAAGCTCAGATCAGACAAGAGGTAACGGTAACTAATACTAAACTTGGTACGATAGATGTGGTATTAAATTATCAGGTCTGTAAGGAAGTTTGTATCAATCAAGAAAAAAAGTTCACATTCACGATACCTAAAATCACGGCAACCGCTGCGCCAATAGTAGGGTCGACTCCTGAAACAGCAGGTACAACAGTTGATACAGATACCATTACCGCCGATTCATTAGCGCCAAGCTTAGGGGAAAGTAATGTGTATGATGCTAATGATCGTACTAAGGAGGTAGTTGCTATTCCAACAGAGGATACGACAACAGCTCGCGGATTATGGTCTATATTTTTCATCGCCTTTCTTTCTGGTTTTGCAGCTTTACTAACGCCCTGTGTTTTTCCTATGATACCCATGACAGTTAGTTTTTTTACGAAACAAAGCAAAACTAGAGCAGCCGGAATAAGAAATGCTATTATTTACGGTGTTTCTATAATTGTTATTTATGTCATCCTAGGCTTCTTAGTTACATGGATTTTTGGCGCAGGAGCATTGAATGCGTTATCTACAAATGTGTGGTTTAATATCATTTTCTTTGTACTTTTAATTGTTTTTGCTTCTTCTTTTTTAGGGGCATTCGAGATTATGCTACCTAATTCATGGGCAAATAAAGTCGATAGTCAAGCTGATAGAGGTGGTATTGTGGGTATTTTATTTATGGCGCTAGCCTTGGCAATAGTTTCTTTTTCCTGCACGGGGCCTATTGTAGGTACTTTATTGGTAGAAGCTGCTTCAAAGGGCGGAATTGCACCTGTAATTGGGATGTTAGGCTTTTCATTAGCTTTGGCTTTGCCATTTATGCTTTTTGCCATGTTTCCAGGTTGGTTGAACTCGTTGCCTAAATCGGGTGGTTGGTTAAATACCGTGAAAGTTGTTTTAGGATTTTTAGAATTGGCTTTGGCTTTCAAATTCTTGTCCAATGCAGATTTGGTACTACAATTACACCTATTAGAAAGAGAAGTGTTTCTAGCGATTTGGATTGCCATTTTCGGGACTTTAGCCTTTTATTTATTCGGAAAAATTACTTTGCCTCATGATAGTCCTTTGACGCATATTTCGGTGGGTCGATTGATGATGGGGTTAGTAGTATTAACTTTTACTGTTTATATGATCCCAGGACTTTGGGGCGCGCCTTTAAAATTAATAAGTGCTTTTCCCCCTACTTTAGAGTATAGTGAAAGTCCAAAAGGATTGGGTGGCTCAACAATTGCCTCTACTGAAGTATTACCTGAGGGAGCTAAGTTGGGACCTCACGGTATTATGGTTTTTGAAGATTATGATAAAGGTGCCGCTTACGCTAAATCAGTAAATAAACCTATTATGATAGATTTTACAGGTTACGCTTGTGTCAATTGTCGTAAGATGGAAAATAATGTTTGGTCTGATGATAAAATTTTACCAATTCTGTCAAAGGAAATTGTTTTGATTTCTTTGTATGTTGATGATAAGCGTGCGCTTCCAAAAGAAGAGCAGTTTGTATCAAAAACAACAGGATCAGAAATAGAAACGGTAGGGGATAAGTGGACTGATTTTATGATTTCGACTTACAAAACAAATACACAACCTCTATATGTATTAACAGATTCAGAGGGAAATAGCTTAAATACAGCTAAGCCTACAATAAGCTATGTTGGCGTTGCTGAATATGAAAATTGGTTAAAAACAGGTATTTCTAATGATAAAAAATAGAATAATTCCACTCTTTTATGGACTGCCACATGGTTTTAAATAACGCTGTTTAAATACAAGAAATCGTTATTTTTACAACTATTTTTTGAGTGACAGCATATTTTAATTTTTCTTTAAAAAAAAAGTAACATCTATCCTATAAAAGAAAAGTCCTTGAGGTTTACTTCAAGGACTTTTTTTATGGATGTATTTTGTTTTTAAAGAAACTCTCCGTGTTGCGAGATATCTAATCCAAGTTCCTCTTTATCTTCGGTTACACGTAAAGGAGTAATTTTGTTCACTATGAAAAACAAAAAGTAAGAGACTGTAAATGCAAATACAGATACTATTATTAAAGCGACAAATTGGTTGATAAACAAAGTTGTTTCTCCAAATATCAGTCCTTGGTCCATTACAGCAGGATTTACAGCTTTTGAAGCAAAAACACCAGTTAATAGCATCCCTACCATTCCCCCAACTCCGTGACAAGCAAATACATCTAAAGCATCATCGATTTTTCCTTTTGGAAATCTACTAACAGCAAAATTGCTGACAATGGCAGAGAAAGCACCTATAAAAATCGCATGCGGAATCGTTACAAATCCAGCAGCAGGTGTGATAGCTACTAGTCCGACCACAGTTCCTATACAAGCACCCATGGCCGATACTTTGTGTCCGAGTATTTTATCGTAAAAAATCCAAGCCATTCCCGCCGCTGCCGCTCCTACGGTTGTAGTACCGAGTGCTTGTGCGGCTAGCCCGTTTGCGGCTAATGCAGATCCAGCATTAAAGCCAAACCAACCAAACCATAACAATCCAGTTCCCAACAAAACATAAGTGATACGTGCTGGATTAGATTTTTGTGTTTTTCTTTTTCCTAAAAACATAGCGCCTGCAAGTGCAGCCCAACCTGCGCTCATGTGAACTACAGTTCCTCCTGCAAAATCTAGAACTCCCATTTTAAAGAAGAATCCATCTGCATGCCAAGTCATATGGCACAAAGGGGTGTATACAAATAAAATGAATAAAAGCATAAATAACATATAGGCCCAGAAACGAATTCTTTCAGCAAATGCACCTGTTATTAAGGCAGGAGTTATAATGGCAAACTTTGCTTGAAATAAAGCAAACAACATGAAAGGAATAGTGCCGTAGGCAGTGTTAATATTAACATTTTGAAACATGAAATACTCTGTTGGGTCTCCAATAAAACCTCCTATAGAAGAACCAAATGATAAACTAAAACCAACAAATACCCATAATAGTGTCACGATAATCATGGCCATAAAGCTTTGAAGCATGGTACTAATTACGTTTTTTTTACCTACCATACCACCATAAAAGAATCCCAATCCAGGAGTCATTATTAGTACTAAAGCGGTTGCTACAATCATCCATGCAGTATCTCCCGAATCAAATTTTACTTCTTGAGTAGGGGCAGGATTAGTATTTAAAATAAAGCTAGAAAATAACGTTAGTATTAATAGTGTGAGCAGTATTACACTTAAAATAATTTTTCTCATTTGTTTTGGTTTTAATTTCAAGCAAATTTATAAAATCATTCTATACCTGTTGTAAAATGGAGGGTAAGTTGGATATTTTTACTAATTTAATAAATTAAACCCTTATATTTTACGGGGTCTGTATTTGAGAACGTATTTCTAGCTGCTATTTTGGTAGTATGTTTCTTTTTGTATTGTTATAATTTAGCTATCATGGTTGTAGGCCTAAAAAAAAATCAGATCTATAACAAGTTTGTTATAGATCTGATTGTAGAATTAGAAGTATACTAGTTTTAATCCAAGACTATTGTAAAATATGGGTGCTTAAAATTTTATAAACTTCATTAATGTTATTATCCTTACCGAATTGTTTCTTGATAGGGGTTGTTTCTCCAGTAATCCAAATCTTTAATTCGGCATCTAGGTCTAAAATACCACCGCTTTCCTTTGAGAATTTCTTTATACTAGAGTAGGGTATCGATTGGTAGTCTACTTTTGATCCAGTTACACCTTGTTTTTCAACTAGTATTAACCTTTTGTTTGTAAAAATAAACATGTCACGGATGACCTTGTAAGCCTTCTCGATTTGTTCACCATCGATTAAGATCGGTTCAAATTCTTTAGATACTTTTTCAATAGTTACCTCTGAAGCATTCCCTAAAATAGCATTAAATATTCCCATGTTTATTGATTGTATTTCTTTTTATAGATTGTATTCAACTTTGATTGATGGTTATCTAGGTTGAGCAGTTTACCTTGAATAAAAGCTTGTGTTAACTTATTCGTTCTCATGTCGAGAGCGTCACCTTCAGAAACAAATAAAGTAGCATCTTTACCTTCTTCAAGTGTTCCGCACATGGCATCGATATTCAATAATTTTGCTGTATTTGATGTGATTAATTGCAATGCTTGCTCTCTGTCCAGTCCATAAGCTGCACAAGTACCTGCAAGGAAAGGAAGATTTCTAGTATTCATTCTTTCCATCGAACCACTGTTTTCAAGACCTACAAGTATTCCTTTATCGACTAACATTTTAGCCATTTTATATGGTAAATTAACATCGTCATCATCGTTTTCAGGCATTTCATGAACGCGCTGTAGCAAAACTCCAACATTGTGTTTTTTCAACATATCAGCTACTTTATACGCTTCAAATCCACCAACAATTACTGTTTTTTTGATTCCGCTTTCTACAGCTAAGTTAATAGCATCTACTATCTGTAATTCTGCAGTAGCATGTATAAAAAGTGTTTGAGTTCCGTCAAATAAACCCTTAGTAGATTCAAATATAAGATTTCGGTCTTTACCTGGATCCGCGATATATGACTTTGCATTTGTTAGGAACGCTCTTGTTTCATCAATTTGCTTTGCATAATTTTTATTCAAATTAGAAGCTCCTGGCTCTGCCCAACGTCCTCCTCTATTAAAAGAAGAAGGGAAGTTCATATGAATACCATCATTCTCTTTCATGATAGCGTCTTGCCAGTTCCAAGAGTCTAAATGAACAACCGATGATGCACCTGAGATTATTCCACCTCTCGGTGTAATTTGAGCTATTAAAATCCCGTTTGGACGCACCGTTTCTATAACTTTCGACTCAGCATTGTAAGCAACAATACCTCTAACATTTGGGTTAAAATCTCCTATTTCGCTTTCGTCATCTGATGATTTTATAGCATCGATTTCTACCAATCCCAATGTTGAATTAGGAGCAATAAAGCCAGGGTAAACGTGTTTCCCAGTTGCGTCAATAGTTGTGTCGTACGTTCCTTGTGCTAATCTGATCTTTGTAGCATCTGCTACTAGGGTAAGTTTTCCGTCTTTAAATCCAATTGCACTATTTTGGATTACTTGACCGTTTCCTAGGTGAGCAGTAGCATTCATTATCAAAACTGATTTTGTTTGCTTATCTGCTGGTGCGTGTTGTGCTGCTAAGGATAAACTCAGTGATAGCAGAAGTAAATATCTTTTTTTAAGTATCATTTTATATGTTTTTTCAATTATTGAGTCCGCTTTTTATTGTTCCATTGTATCACAGTGGTATTCAACCTTAGTTTTTTTCTTAGGTTCCTGTGTGTTCATACCTTTGTTTTTTTCTTCAAGCATTTGACCTATAATTAGATTTCTCTCCTGATTTACGGCTACTCTTTTAGCCTCGTCTTTTTTAGCGTCATAGTAAACGGTACCTTCAATAATTGTTTTCTCTGCTTGAGCGTAGATCGATAGTGGGTTTGCACTCCATAAAACGATGTCAGCATCTTTTCCAACTTTTATACTACCCACTTTATCATCGATATGTAATAATTTTGCTGGATTTAGAGTGACGAATTTCCATGCATCCTCTTCCGAAACATCACCATATTTCACTGCTTTTGCTGCTTCTTGGTTTAATCTTCTTGACATTTCAGCATCATCAGAGTTGTAAGCTACTAATAAGCCAGCATTGTGCATTATTGGACCATTATAAGGAATAGCGTCGTTTACTTCAAATTTATAAGCCCACCAGTCAGCAAATGTAGATGCTCCAACGCCATGTTCTTTCATTTTATCAGCTACTTTGTAACCTTCTAAGATGTGTGTAAATGTATTTACTTTAAAATTAAATTTATCAGCGACATTCATTAACATTAAGATCTCTGATGCAACATAAGAGTGACAAGAAATAAAACGTTCTTTATTTAAAATTTCTACTAAAGTTTGCATTTCCACATCTACTCTCGGAGCTTTTCCTTTATTTTTCTTAGATGAAGCGTTGTATAATTTCCAAGTCGCTTCATATTCTCTAGCGCGTTGAAAGTAATCAGTGAAAACTTGTTCAACTCCCATTCTAGTTTGAGGAAAACGTGTAGGGTTATTAGTTCCCCAATTCGATTGCTTTACATTTTCTCCCAAAGCAAATTTTATAAAGCCTGGCTGATTCTTGTACAACATTTCGTCAGGAGCCGCTCCCCATTTCCATTTTACAATTGCTGATCTACCACCAATTGGGTTTGCAGATCCGTGAAGCAATTGGGATGTTGTTACACCACCAGCTAGCTCTCTGTAAATATTTACGTCATCAGAATTTACAACATCTTGTATTGTTACCTCTGCACTCGAGTTGTGTCCACCTTCATTAACTCCACTAGAGATTGCGATGTGTGAATGTTCGTCTATAATTCCACTAGTAAGGTGTTTTCCTTTCGCATCGATTACAGTTGCTGAAGCATCGCTTAAATTGTTTCCAATTGCGGCAATTTTACCATTCTTAACCAATACATCTGTTTCAGTAAGAATTCCTTCTTTTTCATTGGTCCAAACCGTTGCGTTTTTAAAAAGCAAGGTCTCTTGATTTAATTTGGCAGTGTTTCCAAAAGCAATATTTGGGAAACTAACGGGAACAACTGTATTTAATTTAGTTTCGTTTTTCTTATCTTTTTCTTTTTCGAAAGGAGCAGTTTTTAACGCAGACCAAGTTAATTCTCTTCCATCAAAAGCAATTACTTTTCCACTCAGGTTAGGTGTGTTTTCAATATAACCTGTTAGTCTATTAAAATTAGTTTTAACTGAGTCTTTGGTTTTCATGATTAATGAAATCCAATTATTAGCGATGGTAAGTTTTGAATTTACTTTAGTAGAGTCAATATTCTTTATTTCCGCTTCAGGAGAAGCAATTTCTCCTTTGATAAGTAATTTGTAGGTTGTGTTATCCACTGTTAGGTCATAACTACCACGAATATCTTTAGCAGTCATGTCTTTGATAACATATTTGTTTCCTTCAACCCAGTTTTCATAGATTGTTGTTTTCTTGTCAAATACTTCACCAGAGGTAATCAAGAAGTTGGCAAGGCTACCATCTTTTAAAGTTCCAATCTCATTACTTTTTCCAAGTAAAGAAGCTGGTACAGTGGTTAATGCTTCTAATGCTTTAGTTTTGTCAAAACCGTATTGAATCGCTTTTAATAAGTTAGTTCTAAAATCATCGATTTTTTTAAGTTTGTCAGTTGTTAGTGCAAAAACAACTCCATTGTCAGACAATACTTTAAGGTTAGTTGGCGCTTGATTCCATAATCTTAAATCGCTAAAGTCTAATTGACTTGCTAAGTAAGGATTTGTTACATCAAAAGCTTCTGGAAAGTTAATAGGGATGATAAATGAAGCATTAGTTTTCTTAATTTCATCTATTCTCTCAAATTCATTACCTCCACCTTTAAGGATGTAGTTTAATCCAAATTCCTTAGCGATTTTTGCCGCTCTTAGACTATTTAATTTATCCTCTGAAGCAAAAATTTGAACTAATTTTTGGTTGTCCTTCATCGCTTCTAACGACAAATCAGTTGTTTTAGAATTTCCATTTTTGTACCAGTCCAGATCCAAATACATTTGACGTAATAATGCCATCATTCCCATTAGTGAACTAGGATACGATTGGATAGAACCAACACTTTTAGAAAAACTAAAGTGATTCGTGATTTTGTTAGATAATAGACGCTTGCTATTATCGTCATTATTTAAAGCAATCAAAGATCCTGTCCCTTGTGCAATACCATCAGCAACGTGCGTACCTACAACACCAAAACCTGCTTTTAATAGCTCTTCAGCTTTAGCATTATCGTATTTGAAATTAGCAAATGCTTCTGTTTCAGGTTTGATGTGCTCGTTCCAATAGTACCCTTCTTTTTTAGTATCATACAAAGGATTTTGGCGGCCACCACCTTCGGCTCTTTTGGTTTTTTCGATTCCAAAAGTAGTATACATATCTATAAAAGAAGGATAGATTGATTTTCCTTCTAGATTTACTACAATTGTGTTTTTTGGAAGTGCTACTGCTTTTCCTGCGCTAATTACTTTTCCATTCTGGATTAGTAAAGTTCCTTTTTCGATTATTTGTGTTGGAGTAACAAATATTTTCGCATTCGTAAAGGCAGTATAATTGTTGTTTTTGTTTTGTATACTTTCATTATTTGGAAAGTATTCCTGCGCATTAATTTTTGGTATAAAAACTAATAAAAAGAGGAGGTAAATAGTTTTTTTCATATGGTTTTAGTTAATTTTTTATAAAAATACTAAAACTCTTTATTTATATATGATAAAGAATACAAATTAACACTTAGATAGTAGTTAATTTAATTATTTAAAATTTTATGCATTATTAATTTAAATATTAATGTTATAAATTGCATTATCTTTAAAAAAAGGAAAATACCTTTGTGGTTTTTTCCTTTAAGATGTCTATTTGTTGATAATCAAGGCTTATCCTATCGTTTTTTCGATATAATCTGAATTTAAGAGGTAAAGGGCTCCCATATACCTGATTTTGAAGGAGACTAAATCGCCTATTTTGTATTTTTTCTCTGCGTTAGAGATATCAATTACCAACATATCGGAACTTGCATCAACGATTGTTATTCCGCTATCCTCGGGTTCTAAATACTGAGGTTGCATATCTAAAAGACCAATATCTAAAATAGCCCGCAATGAGGTCGTGCTTAAATCAGCTTCTTGGTCTATAACGAACGTGTTTCCAACGCCGCTTTCGCCTAATTCCCCTATTGGTGTATCTGGTTTCTCTGTAATTTCAATAATCTCTGTATAGAGCTTAAAAACGTCATTGTGCATTCCTTTGATGGTCTCGCCTGTAAAAAGATCTTTACCAAAAAATAAAGCTTCACCGATTCTAAAATGATTAACAGCCATAGGGCGTGCATTTTTTAAAATTAGCGGAATTGCAACGGAAGTCCCCCCAGAAACCCATGGAATTTCGATATTAAACTTGGCTTCAATTAATTGTTTATACAGACTCAATTGAATGAGTTTATCTTGTGTAGGCATAATACCGCTCAGGCAATTAAGGTTGGTGCCGATACCTCTGATTTCGATATTAGGTAAGCTCAAAATTTTGCCGTAAAACTCAATCAATTCTTCGCCCATGACGCCTTCACGTAAATCACCCATTTCAATCATAATTATGATTTTATGAATTTTGTTTTGCTTCAAAGCTTCTTTAGAGAGTTCCTGAATTGTATAAATTTCAGTATTAAAACTGACGTCGGCATAACGTACAATACTTTCGATACTTCGTTTTGCAGGGGGTTTGATATACACCGTTTGTATATCGGGGTTTAATTTTTTAATTTTTTTTAAATTGCTAATTCGGGAATCATGCATTTCACGAACCCCTAACGCCATTATCTCTTTTAGGTAGAGTTCGTTACCGCACAAAAGCTTAGTTACAACACCCCATTCTATATTTCGAGATTTAAAAATTTCGTTTAGGAACAGATAGTTTTCCTCTAACTTTTTTCTGTATAATTTTATAAAAGCCATTATTGAATGATTTTTCGTGGAATCGTTTTTGCTATTCTAGTTAGTAATTCATAGTTAAGTTGATTGCTTAAATCGCTGAAAGAAGCCACTGAAACAGTCATTTCATTTTGAGATCCAATTAATACCACTTCATCTTCTTTTTTTACGGTATCGATATCGGTAACATCAATAGTCATCATGTTCATATTTACAGATCCAATTACGGTACATCTGTGTCCTTGAATTAATACACGTCCTTGATTGCTCAACGAACGGCTATAGCCATGAGCATATCCGATAGGAACCACCGCAATTTTCATTTTCCTCTCTGCTAGAAAGCTTGTTCCGTAACCAATGAATTCGCCGCTATTTACTTTTTTAGTCGACATGATTGTACTTTTCCAAGCAATGATGCGCTGCAAAGGATCAATTTTACTTTTGGTCGAATTTAAAAAATTGACAAAAATCTCGGGACTTGACCATAGACCATACTGCATGATTCCGATGCGAACTAAATCCATTCTCGTTTCTGGATACATCATTGATGCTGCAGAACAAGCGGTATGTTTAATTTCAGGTTGGATACCGTTGTTACAAATATAGTCATCTATTTCCTTAAATTTTTTTATTTGCTTTTCAACTCGGTAATAATTAGTAATACTCTCGGCACCTGCATAGTGCGTACATAGTCCTTTGAAAATTAAATGCTGATTTTCTTTTTTTAAAGTAGTAATAACATAGGATAGTTCTTGTTTATTGAATCCAGTACGGTTCATTCCAGTTTCTATTTCGATATGGACTATAGCTCTAGTCTTGAGTTTCTTTGCTACTTTTACAGCTGTGGAAAGCCTACTTTTGTCAAAAACATAAAATTCTACAAAGTTAGCAATTACCCATTCCATATCTTGGTCAGGTACGAAACCCATGATCATAATAGTGACTTTAGATGATAATGCTGCTCTAATTAATTTGGCTTCTTCGACGTCAAAAACAGAAAAATGATTCACCCCACAATCATTTGCCATAGTGGCAAATTCGTGCAGTCCATGTCCATAAGCATTTCCTTTGACCACGGAGGATAGAATGACTTTTTTACCAAAAATCTTTCTTAAAAATTGGATATTGTTAAGGTATGCGTTTTTATTTAGTTCTATTATTGAGTTAGTGTGCATTTAGTATTTGTTTACTAATTTGATGAAACATGGCTATACCAGTAGGAATAATTTCGTCAGGAAAATCATAATCTGGATTGTGTAAGGCAGGGGAGTCTGTTCCTGAGCCTACGCCAAACATAGCACCTAAGAATTGATGTGTAAAAAGGCCGAAATCTTCTCCCCAAGTAAATGGAGTTTGTTTTTCTAAAAAGTTAAAATTATTAATTTTAGATGCTTTTTTGATATAATCGACGGCCCCAGTATTATTTTCGTTTGCGTAAAATTTTTGAGTCCATGATGTTTCATGTTTTAAATGGAATTCCTCCGCTATTATTTTAACTTCTTTTTCTAATTTTTCTTCGATAACCTTCATTTGCATATTGCTGTCGCTTCGAACCGTAAAATGAATTTGCGCAGCACCAGCAGATACTCCGTAGGCTTTTTTACCCATCTTCGAATAAATTGGGGTAATCAAGCAGTACTTTTCTTTGCCAAGATCAGGTTGAATTAATTCGTTAAATCTTGTCGTAATTTTAGCTAAAGCCAATGCGGGATTGATTCCCATATGCGGCTCTGCAGCATGCGACGTATGGCCGTTAAGCTTTATAATTAAGCTATTTACAGCACAACTAAAAGTGTTTACTTTGCTCACAATTTGATTTTGCTGGTGACCAGGAATATTGTGCAGTGCAAAGGCGAAGTCTGGTCGATACATAAATTTAGGATCATTCAATATTTTTTCAGCACCAGTTCCGTCTTCCTCCGCAGGTTGAAAAAGTAAGATTACGACTCCTGTTTCGGGTCTGTTGGTGTGCAGTTCCATAGCCAAACCGCATAAAATAGCCATATGTCCGTCGTGTCCGCACTTGTGAGAGACTCCTTTATTGACAGAACGATGGTCAAATGTGTTTATTTCATCTATCGGCAAAGCATCAAGCTCTGCTCGAAATAAAATGGTCTTACCTGCTTCTTTCCCATGGTAAATAGCTAAAACTCCTGTTGTCCCGATGTTCGTGATCAGTTCATCAGGAGAATAATTTTCAAGAAATGAAATAATCCTTTTGGCTGTATTGATTTCTTTTCCTGAAACTTCTGGATATTTATGTAATTCCTTTCGCAATAGCGTGAGTGAGGCTAAGCTTTGGTTTAAATTTTCCATTTTGGATTATTTGATAAGACGCATCTCTAGGTATTTGTTAGTAAACCCTAGTTTTTCGTATAGCTTTTTGGCAGGATTATCTGGTTCTACATGCAAGGCTATATTTCCTTCGGCAATCGAAATGGCTTTTTGCATTAATTGCTTGCCATACCCTTTACCACGATGGCTGTTATCTACTGCGATGTACACTAAAATGTTCTCGGGAATAAAATCTTTCATCCCTGTATTGTTTAAGATTACTATCCCAACGATTTCATTTTCATCTAATCCTATAACTATATTTCCACCTTTGTCCGGGTGCATCACATAATCGATACATTTTAAGATATCAGCTATTTTATCTCCATATTCTTCGAGATGAGTAAATAAAAATTGTGCAATAACTCCACTTGTATATATAGGATTTGCACCTGTTGTTTGATTAATTATTCTGAATTCCATTTTGTTTTTCGTTTTTGTTAAAATGATAGTATGATAGCGTTAGAAATAAAATTAAAGAGACCGTCAAACCATAGATGTTAGCATCTATGTGCTCTGGTAGTTTTATTCCTAAAGGTAATTTATTTTTAGTAAGAATTAAAATAATTGTGGTACTTCCGCCCAAAAGCATACTCCAGAAAGCAGCGATGGGATGACTTTTTTTCCAGAAAAGAGCACCAATCACCGGAACAAATAAACCCGATACCATAAAGGCGTAGGAGTACAGCATCAATTCTAAAACATTTTGCATTTGAGAAGCTAGTAAAATCGCAAACAAACCAACTACTAGCGTTACAATTTGTGACAAACGCAACTCTTTTTTATGCGTTAGTTCTTTTTTAGAAAATTTGGCTATAATATCCGTCACAATATTACCAGATGCAGCCATCAAGCAGCTGTCTGCAGTTGAAAGGATAGCCGAAAAATAAGAGGATAGCATTAGTCCTAATAGCCCAACAGGCAGTATAGTTGCAAGTAGGACCGGTAAGCCCATTTCACTGTCCATTGTGCTCGCATCAGTAATACCAGCAAACATTCCTTGGCTAGCAGCAACTTTAGCAAGCATTCCTAGAATTACTCCCATAAATGCCATGATCGGCCACTCAAATACACCCGCAATGAGCCAAGCTTTCTTAGCCTCTTTTTCGCCTTTACTAGCATAAATTCGTTGGTACAATGTCATTCCCACAAACCATATAGGAATGATGGTTACAGACCAATTTAGTATTTGATACCAATGTACATTAGTTAACGATAGATATTTTGGGTCTAATGTTGCTTTAATAGCTTCATAACCTCCTACAGCATGATAGGCAATTGGTATTCCAATAAATACGAGGCCGCTAATTAGTATCAACCACTGAATTGTGTCTGTGTAAATAACGGCTTTTAGGCCACCTATTGCGGTATAGACCACAGCGATAATTCCCATTACAATCAAAGCCGTCTGTAAATTTAAACCTTCGATCGTAGCTGACGCTAATTTGGCTCCAGCCAAAACTTGCGAGCTTGTAAAGCCTACGTATCCAATGGCAGAAATAATTCCGGCCAATAAAGCCACGCGAGAATTGTAAAAGTGACCAAAAATTTGCGGAAAAGTAAAAAATTTATACTTGTGTCCTAGATGACTCACTTTTGGAATAAGAAAAACAGCACTCAACCAAGCTCCTAAAAGTCCGGTGAATAGCATCCAAGAGCCTGATAATCCCATGGTAAAGCCAAGGCCTCCAAGACCAATAGAAAAACCACCACCAACATCAGTAGCGACTACTGATAGGCCAATGTGCCAACTGCTCATATTGCGTCCGCTTACATAAAAGTCCTCAGCCGTTTTATTTTTATTAAAAAAGTAGATTCCTACACCAAGCATAGCAAACATATAAACAACAAAGATTAGATAATCTATCCAGTGCATTTTATTTTAGTATTGGTTAATAGTAGCCTGTAAGTGGAATTTTTCCAAAAGGCAAAGATGCAGCGAACTACAAATACGATATTTTTTTAGTAGGATTTCAAGAATTTGAAATCACTGATAGGCAAATTTGGAATGATTAAAAAAAAATCGTTTTCCAATTAAAAAACCTATAATTGAGTGCAAATATAGGTATAAATTATCGAAAAAGTAGTAAAAAGACCATTAAGCTGGTTTTACTTCACTTGGAGCTACATACTATTTAAACTGAAAAAACACTATTTAACGGTTTTGGATTCCCTATTTATCATTTTTTGAAATATTTTTTATCTGTTGTGTTTTGGTGTATTAAATTTCCTTATTTTTAATAAAAATTATCTCACATGCTTGTTAAAGTTTTTGGAAGTGCCGTTTTTGGAGTAGAAGCTACAACGATTACCGTAGAAGTAAATATTGATAAAGGTATTGGTTACCATTTAGTTGGATTGCCTGATAATGCCATTAAAGAAAGTAGTTATCGCATCGCTGCTGCACTAAAAAACAATGGCTACGGTATGCCAGGTAAAAAGATCACGATTAACATGGCTCCAGCTGATTTGCGAAAGGAAGGATCAGCTTATGATCTTACTTTAACAATTGGTATTTTAGTTGCTTCACAGCAAATCACTGCAGTAGACCTAGAAAAGTACGTGATAATGGGAGAGCTTTCTCTTGACGGAAGCTTACAGCCCATTCGTGGTGCTTTGCCTATTGCCATAAAAGCTAAGGAAGAGGGTTTTAAAGGGTTTTTTCTGCCAAAGCAAAATGTAAAAGAAGCAGCAATTGTTGCTGGACTTGATGTGTATGGCGTTGAAAATGTTCAAGAAGTCATTGATTTTTTAGAAGGAAAAGGAAATCTGGAACCAACAACTATCGATACGAGAGCTGAGTTTTATAAAGATTTAGACTTTCCAGAATTTGATTTTAGCGATGTAAAAGGGCAGGAGTCTATTAAGCGATGCATGGAAATAGCGGCTGCCGGAGGTCACAATATTATTTTAATTGGTCCTCCTGGAGCTGGAAAAACAATGTTAGCCAAAAGATTACCCAGTATTTTGCCACCAATGACTTTGCGCGAAGCATTAGAAACGACAAAAATCCATAGTGTGGCGGGTAAGTTAAAAGAAGTAGGACTGATGAATCAAAGACCGTTTAGGAGTCCGCATCATACGATATCGAATGTGGCATTAGTGGGAGGAGGTAGTTACCCGCAGCCTGGCGAAATTTCGATGGCGCACAATGGTGTACTATTTTTAGACGAGTTGCCTGAATTTAAGCGGGACGTCTTGGAAGTAATGCGTCAACCGCTAGAGGATCGTGAAGTAACAATTTCAAGAGCTAAGTTCACAGTAACCTATCCATCATCATTTATGCTGGTGGCAAGTATGAACCCTAGTCCAAGTGGTTTTTTTAATGATCCTGACGCACCACAAACATCCTCACCACATGAAATGCAGCGTTATTTAAGTAAGATTTCAGGCCCATTATTAGATCGAATTGATATTCACATTGAAGTGACGCCAGTACCTTTCGAGAAGTTATCTGATGACCGAAAAGCCGAAAGTAGCGTCGATATTCGAAAAAGAGTTACTGCGGCTCGTGAAATTCAGTCGGCACGTTTCGAGGAAATGAACAATATTCATTACAATGCGCAAATGAATACGAAACAAATTAGAGAATACTGCGCTCTTGATGATACGTCTAAACAATTACTAAAAACAGCTATGGAACGACTCAATTTATCAGCCCGTGCTTACGATCGTATTTTAAAAGTCGCGCGAACGATTGCCGACCTTGACGCAGCACCTACAGTGGTTTCTTCGCATATTGCCGAGGCTATCCAATACCGCAGTTTAGATCGCGATGGCTGGTTGGGTTAAGCTTGATTTAACTACAAATACACACTATTTTGTCATTCCGAAGAAAGAGGAATCTCTTTATTTCTTCGAGGTCATTGTTTGCTTTAGTGATTTATTATTTTTTGGAGCACAACAATTGGTTTCCATGAGAACTTTTTCTCCCGCTTTTCGTTATATCTCTTGTATTTGCTCGCGCCATACAAGAGGATGCCACTGCAATCGGGGCTATTAATCATGTTTTCATTTCCATCACAACCATTTGTATTGTTTGCAAAACTGCTTAGGGTTTTTAAATCATTTTACTTTGATCATAATGGCTTTTTTAGATAAGTGTAAATTTTGGTTATGGACCACAGATGTATACGGATTAAACTGATTGGCACCGATTGTAATGAATGTAGATATCTTTTTTAAGGTATTTGTAATGAACCTTGATGATTCACTGAGCTTGAGTTTAATTATGTGTTAATTCATTCATTTTTAGCACTTCGATCGTGATTTATAGCCCCGATAGCAATGAAAATCCTCGTATGGGCTATTGTTTAGCCCGTACGAGGATTGTAATGTATAGCGGGAGAGAATTACTACTGAAAAGTGATTTTTCTGCTCCTTGAAAAAAATTATTTTGTTCTTCTGTCGTTGTTAGCACTTGGGCGTCTTGGGCCAAAACTATTATTAGAACTTCTAGATGAAGTTTCTGCTTTTGGCTTCCTTGGAGCTGAATTGCGCTGTTGTCTACCTTGTCCTTGCTTGATAGGCGCCGTGGATGCGTTAGGATCAGGCTCGAAACCAGCGATATTTTCAGTAGGTAGCTTCATACCAATCAACTTTTCGATATCACGTAAAAACACGGTTTCGTCAGGGCTGAATAATGAAATAGCCTCACCATTTGCACCCGCTCTACCTGTACGACCAATGCGGTGTACGTAATCCTCAGGAATATTTGGTAGTTCAAAATTTATGACGTGTGGCAATAAGGGAATATCCAAGCCACGTGCAGCAATATCAGTAGCAACAAGTGCTGTGAGCGAACCGTCTTTAAAACCAGCTAAAGCTTTCGTTCGTGCTCCTTGTCCTTTGTTACCGTGAATGGCTGCGGCTTTGATTCCGGCACTTATCATAGCCTCGGTCAATTTATTTGCGCCTTGCTTGGTGCGCGTAAATACCAAAATTTGTTTCCAGTTTCCGTCGGTAATTAATTTTATGATTAATTCTGTTTTTTTCTCTTTGGCTGTTGGATATACTTTTTGAGTAATGGCGTCTACGGTCGTGTTCTCAGGAGTAGCCTCTACATGTACAGGGTTGTTTAATATTCCCGTAGCCAGTTTTTTAATGTCTTTTGAGAAGGTTGCCGAGAACATTAAGTTCTGTCTTTTTGTAGGAACTAATTTTATTATCTTTTCGATATCTCTAACAAATCCCATGTCTAGCATACGATCGGCTTCATCTAGGACTAATATTTCTACTTTTGCAAGAGATAATAATCCTTGATTGTGCAGATCCAGCAAACGACCAGGAGTCGCTACTAGTATATCAATTCCTTGACGCAATTGTGCAACTTGGGGTTTCTGGTTTACACCACCGAACAGTACAGTGGTTCGTAAATCTAGGAATTCGCTGTACTCTTTAATATTTGCTAAAATTTGTGCTGCTAACTCTCTTGTGGGAGTCAAAATTAAAGCACGAACCGGTCTATTGCTTAAGTGCTTTCCTTGCGATAATATTTGCAAAATAGGTAGTGTAAAACCAGCTGTTTTTCCTGTTCCTGTTTGTGCTGATGCTAATACATCTTTACCTTCTAAAATGGGTGGTATTGCTTTTTGTTGTATTGGAGAAGGATTCGTGTATCCTTTTTTGCTGATGGCTTTTAGTAGCGCATCAGATAAACCTAATGAATTGAATGACATAAATGGTGTTTATGAAGCAACTAGTATTTTTTAATATGCTTCTTTAAGTAGCTGCAAAGGTACTGCTAATTTTTTTGATGTTGTTTTGATTATTCCTTTGTTTTTTAAAATGTTATCTAAGAGTGAATTAAGTTGGTTTAACTTTCTGAATGAAGAATGATTAACTAACTATTCATTAAAACTAGAAGGTACTATATCGTACAGATATGATTTGCTTAGATCATAAAAAAATGGGACACTGTCCCATTTTTAAATTCTTTTATTTTTTATTTTATTTCGGCAAAAGTATTTCCTTGATTTATATCTCCCGTTTTATATCCTTTCATAAACCAATATTTACGTTGTTCTGATGTTCCATGTGTAAATGACTCAGGAACAATATGTCCTTGCATTTTAGATTGAATAGCATCGTCACCTACAGCATGAGCCGCACTTAGTGCTTCCTCGATATCACCGTCTTCAAGAAAGTCTTTCATGTTTTGGTTGTAATGTGTCCAAACTCCTGCATAAAAATCGGCTTGTAGCTCTAATGCTACTGATAACTTATTGGCTTCGGCTTTTGATTTTCCTTGTTGCATTTGGCGCATTTTTGATGAGGTACCCAGTAAGGTTTGAACGTGATGTCCAATCTCGTGTGCAATTACGTAAGCGGTAGCAAATTCACCACCTTGGGCACCAAAACGAGTTTTTAGCTCTTCAAAAAAGGTGTAATCCATATATACTTTTTGATCTGCAGGACAGTAAAAAGGTCCAGAATCAGAGGTTGCATTACCGCATTCTGTATTCACTGCACCACTGAATAGGACCATATTAGGCTCTTTGTACGTCATGTTGTTTTCTTGAAAAATTTTAGTCCAAACATCTTCATTATCTGCGATTAATGTTTTGACAAAAGCTTGTTCCTCAAGTTCTTTAGCAGTTAAATCTCGCTGTTCTGTTGGAGCGCTTTGCTTCCCCTGTGTTTGTTCTAGGATATTACCAACCATTTGTCCGTTTTCGCCACCAAAAACATTTAGAAGTAAAATTACGATTCCAATAAGTCCACCACCCACGATAGTTTTACCACCTGATGACATCCCTCGTCTGTCCTCTACATTATCGCTTTGTCTTCTACCTTTCCATTTCATAGTGTGTAGTTTTTATAGTTATTAGATGCTTTCTAATTAGAGCATCCATTTTAAAAATGTTTCTTCAATTGCTCCTTTTATTATAGGCTTTGAAATGTAGTCGTTCATTCCTATTTCCAGGCATTTGTTTTTCTCTTCTTTTTCAGTCCCAGCAGTAATGGCAATAATTGGTGTCATTTTACCAAGTGAAGTTTTTCGAATTTCAGCGGTAGCTTGATATCCATTCATTTTAGGCATTTGAATATCCATAAAAATAATATCTGGATTGATTGTTTCAAATTCGTTCACTGCTGCTAAGCCGTCTGGTATTTCATAAATAGTAGGGTTTACTAGCAGATTATTAATTATTGTTTTGAGCAATAACATATTGATTTTATTATCTTCAACAAGCATCACTTTTAAGTTATGCAACTGTTCGTTAGTTTGGAAAAGAAGCAGATTATCTGAAGTATTGTTTTTTTCAAAAAGACTAAGATTAAAGTCCATTTCGTTAGTTGTTTTTAAATCAAGGTCAAAATAAAATTCACTTCCTATACCAACTTGACTTTCTAACTGTAAACGGCTTTTCATAAGTCCTAGTAACTTATTTGAAATGGTTAGTCCTAATCCTGTCCCTCCAAATTTCTTAGTTGTTGAACTGTCTTCCTGAGAGAAAGCTTTGAAAATTTTGGTTTTATTTTTCTCTTGTATTCCAATTCCAGAATCAAGTACTGAGAAACGAATTCTTGTCTTGTTTAGACTAATTTGTTTGACGAGCGTTACGTTTAATTGTATAGAGCCTTTCTCAGTAAATTTCACTGCATTTGCCAGTAAATTAATTAATATTTGCTTTAACCTAACTGTATCAGTCCAAAAATAGAAAGGAATATTTTGTTGTATATTAAGTTCTAACTTAAGATTTTTTTGATTTGCTTCATATAGGATAAGATCTGTTATTTCTTTTAATAATTCGCGAACATGATGTTTTTCTATAAAAAGATCTAATTTACCGGCTTCAATTTTAGAAAAATCTAAGATGTCATTTATAATTTCTAGCAATGTATGAGCAGATTGATTAACTGTATTCATATGCTTTTGTTGTATTGCCTCAAGCTTAGTTTTCATCAAGAGATCCGTAAAACCGATTATCCCGTTAAGAGGCGTCCTGATTTCGTGGCTCATATTTGCTAAGAACTCTGATTTCGCTCTGTTCGCTGCTTCTGCATAGTCACGTCCTTTAATAGCTTCATCTGCTTCCTTACGTTGTGTAATATCAAACATAATACCTTCGATATAAGCTATTTTTTTATTTTTAATAATAACATCAGCAAATTCTTCGACCCAAACAATTTTTTGGTCTTTTCGGATTATTCTAAAAGTCAGATGAAAACCTTGATTAAGTAATAAATTTGCTTTGATCTCTGACATAGTTTGCGCTGCATCATCGGGATGAATTAGATCAGTAAAAAGTAGTTTATTTGATAAAAATAAATTTTTATCATAACCTGTTAATTTTTCAATTTCATCGTTGAGGTATATTTTTGTATAAGTCTGATCATTTTCTGCTAGATAAACTGTACCAGGTATATTACTGGCTAGTAGTCTGAATTTCTCTTCACTTTCATATATAATGGTCTCGGAGTCGATTTGTTCAATTGATGCTGAAATGTTTCGTGCTAAAGTTTGCAAAATATTTACTTCATCTTCATTCCAAACTCGTTCTTCATTAGTATCATCGAAACCTAAAAACCCATGAAATCTGTCCTTTACAAAAATGGGAAACAAGATTAATGATTTTACCTCGACATTAATAAGTTTATCTCGGAGTGATTTATTAACTATTCTAGATACGCAGGCACTATAGATTTTATTATCTAATAAGGGGTGTAGTAATTCCTCGAAAAAAGGATAAGGTAGATGCTGTAAGAGAGGATTGTTTTTAGCAAGAGTTAGTTCATCCTTAATCCACCTGTATTTTTGACTAATTGTTTTTTCTTTTGGATTGTTTTCGTAGTAGTATGCGCGATGTGACTTTGTTGCATTTCCCATAATAATAAGAACGTCAGTAAACATATTACCAATGTCTTTACTATTCAAAAATTTCTCAGTACACAGCGTCATAGCAGCAAGTAGCTCACTTTTATAAGTAAGTTTTTCTTGAATATCAAGTCTCATTTTAGATTCGAATCCAATAGCGATAATATCAGAAACAGAACGTGCAAAATTAATATCTTCATTGTCCCAATGCTTTACAATCTGAGTAGTTTCAAAGCAGATGATTCCTTTTAAAACTCCATTTAAAAAAACGGGTGTATCTAATAAAGATTTAATGTTATTATCGGCAATGTAATCTTTACACAACTCAACGCAAATGTTATTCGTGTATACATTAGAGGCAACTACTTGCGTCTTATTCTCTATTGTTGAAAAATAGATAGGATATGATTTTCGACTCAACTGAATTCCGGTAGAGAAACTAAATTTTTCATTGGAAAATTCATATAAATAAACACATGTTATTTTCTCTGGATCATATTCCCAATAACTTGCCCTACAAACACCTATAGTTTTACTTGTTAGTTGTAAAATGATTTTTAATTTATCTTCGATACTTTCAGAGTTGGAATAACTTTTTTCGGTAAAACTCTTTAGAACCTCACTGAAATTTAAATTTTTAAGTTGTCTATCTGCTTTTTCTTTTTCAATTTTTTTTAAAATCGTGATATCTCTTGCTATTATAGAATATCCGGTAATTTCCTGTTTTTCATCTCTGAGGATCGTTACTTTTTGCGAAAGCCAAACTTCTTCTCCTTGTTTTGTTAGAATTGGAAACTCAAGAATGGGAAAATTTTCGAATTCCTTTGATGGCCTAAAATAAAATTCAAATACTGTTGCTTTATATGGACTTTGGATTAATTGCACGAATTTGATTTGATACAGTTCCTCGAGACTATATCCGGTAATAATTTCAGAATTTTTGTTAATGAAAGTAAAGTTTCCGTCATGATTTAACTCATAAATCAAATCATATGCGCTTTCAACCAGGTTTTCATACCTTTTTTGTGTCTTAACATGCTCTGTAACATCTTGGCCAATTCCGATTAGCAAATCTTCAGAGAATTTTTTGTCATTCCATTGGATAAACTTATAGTCTCCATTTTTACATTTTACTTTTGTAATTTGTATCGCAGCACTATTAGCGTTGTCAATGTCATCAATAGTATTGTTAGCCGAGGTTTCGGTTAATGTCCAATATCCATCACAAAGAGCTTCCTCTACGGTGTAGCCTAGAAGTGATTTAATCGTTTCACTACAAAAAACAATTTCATTTTTTTTATTAATAGCTATAATCAAAGAGTTTCCTTTATTAATAATTTGATTATTAAAAAGAAATTTATCATTTGTAGCCACCACAGTCAAGTGTCTGATATAATTAATACAAATAACAATTAGACTATAATTGATTAATATCGCTATGGTGTCTATAGGAATAAGTCGCAGTGTATGTACAACCAGCAAAAACACGGCTATAAAAGCGATGTAAAAGTTATAAAATTTTCTAGGTTTTAGTACATTAAAGGAAAAAAATATAAATAATAAAAAAGCAATAACAGGTATCCCGTCTTTCTCGGAAGCAATTAAATTCCGGCAAACATATAGAAAAGCGGTAACAAAAAATATTTTGAAAATTTTTTGAATATTCTCGAATACTAATTTTGATTTTAAGCTTATAAAGTAAATTGTAATTAAAAGTACCGCTATGACAGTATTTGGAATAAAAAGACTCTTAGGTCTTAACTTAAAAGCTTCAAATGTAATTTCTAGCGTTAATAAGATCAGACCAGTGAAGAGAAAATAAAGTTGAAATTCTTTCGAAGACGATTTCTCTTTGGTGAAATTTGAAACTAAATTATTTTTTATATTGTAATTAATTTTGAAAAATTTAAAGATCAATGAAAATATAAAGATGTAAATAATTGGTAAAAAAGTTCTAAATAAATTTTTGTTGAAGGTTAGACTGTCTACTAATTGCTGTGAACTAATGAATGCAGGAATATAGTCATTATCGAAACCTAAGCTAGTCGCTATATGATTTTGAAAAATAATGAAATATAGTTCCATAGATTATTGATTAAGTATGATTTTAGTACGTTTCTAACCTAGCTAAATGTAAAGAAAAAAATCATGAAAAAAAATTATACTATTATTAATCTCACAGTAAAGATGCTAATTTTAAGTTTATCGGGCTAATTAAAAATGTTCTTCAATTGTATTTTGATCAAATCCTACAATTTGGCTGTAAGTAGCAAAATAGAATGAATACATGAATGGGATGGTAAAAAATATTCCAATGCAACATCCAAATATTCCAATTAAGGAAGCAAGGGAGGATATTATGTATAGACCTATCAAAAGTAAAGGTTGTTTAGATACAAGAACAATACTCGATGTTATAGCATCTGTTGCTTTTAAATCACTAAAAATAATCAACGGAATGACTAACATAGTAATGAAACTAATTATTGTTGAAACAAGTATTTCTAAGTATTGTATTCCTAAATAAGTAATTGCAGAATTAATAGTTGAACTGAATAATGCTATCAGTGAAGCTGCAATAACAAGTTCCTTAAAGTGAGGTGCTTTGTAATAAGAAAAAACCGTTGACACATGAAATTCTTCATCTTTTTGAGCAGAATGTGCCATCTTTATTAATCCAGCATAAAATGGGCTTAATAGGGCAACTCCAATCACAGTTGCAACAATTAGTAATGCTTTAATATTTTCTGACATTACTTCTGCTTGTAAATTTTCGGGTTTCATCATCTCAGTAAATTGTGCAACGCCCAGATAAGAAATGATTCCTACGCTAAATAGGATTCCCATTAGTATTGAAAAAACGAAAATCATCAAGCCAGCATATAAGGCAATTTTTTTATAGTTATCGAAAGCGAGGTTGAATACGTTTTCAAATTCTAATTGATATCCATTTTCTTTTAAAGCTTCAATTTTAAGTTTCTTATCGTTCATGTTTAAAGAGGTAATGATTTAGTTTTTAATTTTGGTTACTATTTTTGGTTATGTCCATTTTAATAATTTCTTCACTAATGCTAATTTGTCTTTGTAAGGGGCATATCGTAACGGCAAATCTAGCCAAGTTGCTTTTTTTATCATACTTTTTTTATGAGAAAAAGTGTCAAAACTAAATTTTCCATGATAAGCACCTGAGCCACTATGGCCTACACCACCAAATGGTAACCTACTATTAGAAAGATGAATCACCGTATCATTGACACAACCACCGCCAAATGAATATTTTTTTATAATTTCATTTGCAAAGCTATTGTTTTCTGTAAATACATATAAGGCCAATGGTTTCTCGTATTTCGAAAATATAATTTGAATATCGGCTTTACTTGAATAAGTCAAAATGGGCAAAACTGGTCCAAAAATTTCTTCCTGCATAATTGCGCTTTCTAAGTCCGTTTCCTCTACCAAAGTCGGAGCGACGTATAGAGAATTTGCTGACGACTTTCCGCCAAAAATAACTTTTTCAGGATTTATTAATCCTTTTACACGTTCCCAGTTTTTACTGTTCACAATGCGAGCAAAATCTTTTGAAGTTTCAGGGTTGTCGCTGTAGGCTAATGTGATTTCACTTTTTACAAAATCTACAAATTTAGATTTTACATCTTGATGTACTAACAAATAATCTGGGGCAACACAGGTTTGTCCCGCGTTCAAAAATTTACCCCACACAATTCTTTTAGCTGCTAATTTTAAATTAGCAGTTTCATCTATAATACATGGGCTTTTACCACCTAGTTCTAAAGTAGTAGGAGTCAGATGTTCTGCCGCGGCTTTTGCGACAATCTTTCCAACTGGAATACTACCAGTAAAAAAGATGTAATCCCAGCGTTGTGCTAGTAATTGTGTAGATACTTCAACACCACCTTCTTTGACATCTACATGATTTATGTCAAACGTTTTGTTAATGATTTTAGTGATGATGGCCGAGGTATTAGGTGTTAATTCAGATGGTTTAACAACCACCTGATTTCCTGCTGCCACTGCTGATACAAGTGGGCATAAAGCCAATTGATAGGGATAGTTCCAAGGTGCAATTATCAAAACCTTACCGTACGGTTCCTTGTAAATATAATCGCGAGAAGGGAAATTTATTAGTGAGGGTAGAACTCTTGTTCGTTTAGACCAAGACTTCATATTTTTTATGGTGTGTTTTAATTCGGTAATTACATAATTTGTTTCAGTAATAACTGATTCAAAAGCGGGTTTTTTGAAATCTTTGTATAACGCTTCTACAATTTCATCTTCATGTATGATAAGATTATTAAGTAATTTTTTTAATACATCTTTACGATATTCGATATTTTCTTTATAGTTCATTTCAAAGTAGCTTGCTTATTTGCAATGCAAGTTAATTTTAAAATTTTAAATATTTATTTTTATTTAGTAAAATTACAGCGCTTGCCAAACCACTTCAGCCGGAACCGGCGCTACTACCAAAAGATTCTCTTTAGTTACTGGATGTATAAAAACTAATTTACGAGCATGTAAATGAATACCTCCATCAGGGTTAGAGCGATCGAAACCGTATTTTAGATCTCCTTTTATAGGGCAATTAATAGCAGCCAGTTGTGCCCTAATTTGATGATGTCTACCAGTATGTAAATTAATCTCTAGAGCATAATAATTATTTAACTCTTTAAAGATTGTGTAATCTAAACTTGCTAATTTGCTATCAGGCACCTCTTTAGTATGTGCTTTAGAAGTATTGTTTTTCTCATTTCTTTTAATGAAATGAATTAACTTTGCTTGCCTTTGCTCGGGCTTATTTTTAACTATTGCCCAATATGTTTTTTGAGTTTCTCTATTTTTAAACAACTCGTTTAGCCTTGTTAATGCTTTACTTGTTCTAGCAAATACAACAATTCCTGTTGTTGGTCTATCTAATCGATGTACTACACCCAAAAACACCTCTCCTGGCTTGTTGTATTTTTCTTTAATATATTCTTTTACAATATCGCTTAGTGGTTTGTCACCCGTTTTATCACCTTGAACAATATCCCCTACACGTTTATTAACCACGATTATGTGGTTATCTTCATGAAGTACTTGGAGGTTTGATTTGTTAGATATTTCTTTCATCAATTTACTTTCTACTATTATCTTTTTACAAAAATAGCAGTTTTATAATTGCTTTCAGTCAAAATCATTTGTTCTAAGTATTTTTTCGGAATTTCTGTTTGTTTTATTTTTAGGGTAATTAAAATTATTTTTTTGTTGATTTTAAAGACTGAGTCAAACTGGGATGCCTCTTTTATCAGTTGTGCTTTACCGTTGGTATAAAATTGGCCAGAATAATTTTTTTCTTTCCAATAGTAAATTGGAAGGTTCTTGTTTTCTTTGTTTGCCATTAGTGCCTCTAAAATATATTTATCAGAATTCATATTGTAATCTATTTGTCCTGTCGAAAATATCGCAAAGTATGCTAAAAAAACGATTGCTGGAAAAATTAATGCTGCTCGTAATAGCATTTTTTTAGTTGTAAAATCTTCCCACCAGTATACCATTAAAAACATGATTGGCACGGTTACTGGAAGCATGTACGTATGTAAAATATTCTTCGAGATCGTGAAAAACAATGGTGTCCAAAGCAACCATAAAACTAAAAAAGCTAGCCAACTATCTTTAAAAATAATTTTTCTGTTTTTCCATATTTTGTAAAAAACAATTTGCACCCAAGGGAATCCAAAGGCAAACATAAAAGCCCAAATCATACCCAAAGGTTGTGTTTTAGGTTTGCCATACAAGTCGCCATTCCAACCCGAAACTACAAATCGCTTGTAATGTTCGCCAATTATAAAATAGTCAAGAAATCCTGGTGTTTCTTTTTCTGCGAAATAATACCAGGGAATCGCAATTACTGCAGTAATTATAATACCAACGAAGACAGAGAATTTCGAAAAAATGACTTTGAAACGTGCTGGCTCAAGGCAACACCAAATAAAAAGAGGAGGGAAGGTTAATACCACTATTAATGGTCCTTTGGCTAATAAACCTAATCCTAATGCAACAAAAAAAAGATAGTTCCAATATGTTTTTTTGTCACTATTCATCGATTTCCAAAATGAAATCATCATAATGGTTACACAAAATAAAAGAGCGGTATCAGTAGAAACAACACCAGTGTGAATTAAAAACTCAGGCATTGTAAGTAAAATAAATCCAGGTAAATAAAATGAGGCACCACTTTTTTTAACCATTTTTCCGGTTAATAGCACTAGTACAATGTTGAGTAAAAAGGAGGGCAGTCGAGACGCAAATTCGTTGACACCAAAAACAACATAACTTAAAGCAGATAGCCAAGTTGATAGTGGTGGTTTTGCCCAAAAAGGAATGCCGTAATCTATTTGAGGGACTATCCATTTATTAGTATCCCACATGATTCTCGCGATTTCGGCATAGCGCGCTTCTGTTTTATCTAAAAGCGGAATTTTTGCAATCAATAATAATCTAAAAAGTACCAAAACAATTACAGCCACGTAAAGGACAAAAGAGTTGTTTTTTAATTTTTCTCGAATCATTGCAGGTATAGTTTATTAGATATATTGGTTGTTTTTTTTCTTGTATTTTTTGCTTATTTCGTATAAGTCTACCCACAACTTGAAAAAATAGCTAGGTTTAACTTTTGAATTCCCTTTTTCAATCCATGTTCTTAACGGTACTTCATACATTTTTTGGACGGATCTTTCTTTACCAAAAAGTAGCTTCATCCTGAAAAATAATTCTACATCAAATAACCATTTTGAAATAAACTCTTTTTTGAAAAGTTTTATAGCGATTTCTTTTGTAAAAACTTTGCATCCGCATTGGGTGTCATACACTTTTAGGTCTAGTATATGAGAGATAAAAGTGGCTATTATACGACCAATAAAAAAGCGACTATTTTCTCGTTCTATTGTAGAGCCAATTTTTCTTATTCGAGATCCGAAACAAAAAACGATATCTTTTTTTAAATAATTGGTAATTTCCATGAACTCCTCCAGCGATGTTGCCAAGTCAGCATCAAGATAACCAATGTAGTGGTATGGCACGCTTTGACTACAGTGGTTCATTCCTTGTCTCACTGCTTCTGCCTTCCCAGAATTTTTTAGCAAAGAAACAATATGTATCTGTTCTGGGAAATTTTCTTTAAGTAGTAGGAGCACTCCTAGTGTTTTGTCTGTTGAACCGTCGTTTACAAAGCAAATAATAGATCTCGGATAATTTTCGAGAAAATCAGAATATTGTTTTATTGAAATTCCTTTTACTTCATTATAACAAGGGACAACGATACAGGTAGTAGGCGTTTCTGCCATAATGAATTTAGTTTCAAACAAATATAGGTTGTTTTTACTAAACTCTATTTTAATTTAAACTTAATACTGTTCTTTTTCATTTGGGAAGTCACTTGATTTTACGTCAGCAACATATTGTCCTATTGCAGTTGTCATTCCTTCATATAAATTCATGTACCTTCTTAAAAAACGAGGACTAAATTCATTGTTCATTCCTAGCATGTCATGAATTACAAGTACTTGACCATCTACACCGCCACCTGCACCAATACCAATTACAGGAATAGAAATGCTTTTTGCAACTTTCTCAGCTAAATGGGCTGGTATTTTTTCTAAAACTAAGGCAAAACAACCTATTCTTTCTAATAGTTTTGCATCTTCGATTAGTTTGTCTGCCTCTTCTTCCTCTTTGGCACGTACAGTGTAAGTCCCAAATTTATAGATTGATTGCGGTGTTAAACCTAAGTGCCCCATTACTGGTATACCTGCATTTAAAATTTTCTTAATCGATTCTTTTATTTCTTTTCCACCTTCCAATTTAACTGCATGGCCACCACTTTCTTTCATAATTCTAATAGAGGAACGTAAAGCTTCTTTAGGATCAGATTGGTAACTACCAAACGGCAAGTCGACTACTACTAATGCTCTTTCTATGGCTCTCACTACGGAAGAAGCATGATAAATCATTTGGTCTAATGTTATAGGTAAAGTTGTCTCGTGCCCAGCCATCACGTTACTAGCTGAATCTCCCACAAGTATTACGTCAATACCAGCCGTATCAACAATTTTAGCCATTGTATAATCATAGGCAGTTAACATTGATATTTTCTCTCCGTTAGCTTTCATCTCTATCAATGACTTTGTAGTGATTCTCTTGTAGTCTTTTTTTGCAGTTGACATAATTGTGGGTTTTATAGCTGTAAAAGTAGTAAAACAATTTTGGATGAACCTAAAAAATAGGATAGCAATACAAAACCTAGTAGTAGAAATAGGTCAATGATTTTTAACTTACTAAAATCGTGAGATTTGTGATGGCACAATTTAACGTGTAAAATGTGTTTAGATATTTGTGCTATAACATAAAATCTAAAAAAAAAGTAATTTTCTTAGTTGTTGAGAGTCGTAATTCTGAGGCAACGTTCGGTACCGAGGTAGAGTGGGTTTCCGTGCTTTTCAGACCAAAAACCATCTAAAATATCAGCAGTTATGCAACGGTAAACCGCTACGCCTTTAAAAACCGCATTATTTTCGCCTATATATCTAAAATTTATAACTAAAATGTTGTCTCTAAAAAAGCCGTTACCCTCTTGAATTTGATCTTTACCGATAACCCATCTCGCATTAATTCTATTGTTTTGATCAAGTGATAGTGTAAGTAAACCACTGTAATTATTCTGCTCACCATCTTGATTGTTTCCTGAAATAGTGTATTGGCCTGTAATGTCTTTTATATTCATCGTTGGTTAAAAAGAGTTAAAAGTATGCACAAGAGTACTATATTCTATTGAGGTATGAAACTTTTGAGTTAATGGATCAGTTATTGCAGCAACTGCTGGACTACACCTAAAAATAGTTGACAAAAAAAACCGTTACATTGCTGTAACGGTTTTAAAGAAGCGTATGCTGTTTCCTTCAATCTTATTATTTAGGCATTACAACTGTATCAATAGCATGAATCACACCATTTGAAGCCGCAACGTCAGCAAGTATTACAGTTGCTGTTCCACCGTTAGCATCAGTCAACATAACTTTTCCATCTTTGATACTTAAAACGATTGTACCACCTTGAACCGTAGTTACAGTGTATTTACCATTGTTTTTAGTAATAGCATCAGTTACTGTTGCTGCATCAAATTTACCAGCTACTACGTGGTACGTAAGAACTGATTTTAATTTTTCTATATTTTCTGGCTTTAGTAGTGTGTCTACAGTACCAGCTGGTAATTTTGCAAATGCCGCGTTATTCGGAGCAAATACGGTAAATGGGCCTTCGCTGCTTAATGTTTCTACTAAATTTGCAGCTTTTACAGCTGTTACAAGTGTAGAGAAGTCTTCGTTCCCAGCTGCAACACCTACAATGTTTGGTGTTTCAACTACAACTGTAGTGTCCATTGCTACTGCTGTTGTGTCTGTCATTTCTGTTGACTCAGATTTCTTTTTGTCTCCACAAGAGGTTGCGATTACTCCTAACAACAAAAAGGTACTAATTGTTTTTACTACTGTCATGTTCAATATTTTATGGTTAATTAAATTAAGATATTCAAAGATATGTAAATTTATCGCTTGTTTAAGCATTTTAACATTTAATTAAACAAAATATTTCATTTTTCACCGTAAATCCACTAATTGCTAATATAGTTTTGTGAAAAATATTTTTTTCTAAACCAAAAAGCAACGTTTACAAGTGCAATAAGAGCGGGAACCTCTACTAATGGTCCTATAACGCCAGCAAAAGCTTGACCGCTATTGATACCAAATACACCAATCGCTACAGCGATCGCCAGTTCGAAATTATTACCTGTTGCAGTAAATGCAATTGCAGTGCTCTTTGAATAATCGGCACCAAAATATTTACCAACGAAAAAACTTAGTATAAACATGAATAAGAAATATATAACAAGAGGTGCAGCTATACGAAGTACATCAAAAGGAATTTGAACGATTAATTCGCCTTTAAGGCTAAACATTAGTACAATGGTAAATAATAATGCCATTAATGTAATTGGAGAAATCTTTGGAATGAATTGAGTCGTGAACCATGGTTCTCCCTTAAAATAAATTAATGCGTATCGACTAATAATCCCTAAAGCAAATGGAATACCTAGATAAATACCTACACTTGCTGCGATTTCCCTTATACTTATGTTTACTTCAAAACCGGTAAAGCCGAAGTAAGGAGGTAAAATAGTAATAAAAAAATAGGCATACACACTGTAGAGCAAAACTTGAAAAATACTATTTAGGGCAATTAAACCTGCCGCGTATTCTCTATTTCCATCTGCAAGGTCATTCCATACTACTACCATAGCAATGCAACGTGCTAAACCAATCAAAATAACCCCAATCATATACTCAGGGTAATCATTTAAAAAATATAAGGCAAGAAAAAACATTACAAAAGGTCCTATAATCCAATTTAGTAGGAGGGAGGCAGATAAGACTTTAATATCTTTAAAAACTCGACCCATTTTCTCATATTTTACTTTCGCCAAGGGTGGATACATCATTAAAATTAATCCAATGGCGAGTGGAATATTAGTGGTACCGTTAGAAAACGAATTGATAAAGTTTCCGCTTGAAGGTATAAAGTTAGCAATCGCTACTCCTAGAAGCATAGCTAGGAAGATCCATAAGGTTAGGTACCGGTCTAAAAAACTTAACTTTTTTCTAGAGATTGCAGGAGTACATTTATTGGCTGACATATATTTATTTTATTTTATTTTATTTGAGAAAACACATACAGTAGAGTTGCAGCTATTTCAATACTTTTTTCCATGTATTTTTCCGTTTGTAACGGCGTATTGTCGTATTGTTTAGGATCTTCAAAAGGGAGTGGTATGCGCTTTTCAGCACCAGCAATAAAGGGACACCCTTGATCTGCGCTTGAGCATGTTAATATTGCAGCAAATTCAGTATTTGGATTAAAACGATCATCGTATTTTTTTGAAAAACCGATAACAGGATGCTCGTTTTCGCTGTATTTAATGCTATAAACTGGATTATTTCCTTGGGATAACGAGGTAACTTCAAAACCAGTGTTACGTAAAGTGGTAGCAACAGCTGTGAACAAAGCAGTAGCTTCAGTACCTCCTGAATAGCATGTCACATTACTAATATTGTAATAAGCAGCAGCAGTTTGTGCCCAAATTTGCGCTAAATGACTTCTGCGTGAATTATGAGTACAAATAAAATTCAGTCGAATTTTTTGTTTAGCATTTGTCTTCTCTTGTATATAATTAATAAGAGAGTCAAGCTCTAATTTTCTATCGCTCGAAATTGTGTCAAATGAATTCTTTTTTATTTGCTGTTCTAAAGCATGAAATAGAGTAGGTGCACTGTTCATTAAAATTTAAATTTAGTTAGCAACAACCTCCGCCAGTAGTACACGTATTTTGTTGATTAGAATTTGCTTCTGTTTTACTTTCTTTCTGAGGAATACCACATTGATCTTCAGCTAAACAAGCAGTTTGTTTATTGACTAATACAAAGTTGTTCCCGTTAAAGTCAAGATCATACTTTCCAATTGTCTCTGATTGGTATTCGACCTCTATCTGATTATCAAGAATACCAAGAGTTCGTTCCGATAGGGATATGATATTCATTAGTTTTTTTGGCTTTAGGCGGTGATCTAAGTCATTAGCATTCCATAATTGAAAGTTAACGACGGACTCTTTACGTACTTTGCCACCACAATCGATAAAATTTCTTGTAATTAATCCTACTTCGGTTACGTGAAAATGCTCTGGAACAAAAGTCCCGTTTGGTAATTGGAATGCTACATTATCTAAAGTAGCAAGTACTTTTTTGATTTCAGATAGTTTCATTTATTTAATGTTTTTATAGTTAACAACAATTATTTTTTATGGGTTTGAAAAACGTATTAATGGCAAGGAAGAAATTTTCAATTTTCTTAAATCCTTCCTCATTCAAGCAATAGCAGATTGCATTTCCTTCTATGTTTCCTTTGATCAATCCTGCGTTTTTTAATTCCTTGAGGTGTTGTGAAACAGTAGGTTGCGAAAGTGGTAGTTCATTTACTATGTCGCCGCAGATGCAACTATTTACCTTGATTAGATATTGGATGATTGCAATTCTAGCTGGATGTCCTATGGCTTTCGCCAAAGTTGCCAAGTCATTCTGTTCCTGCGTAAAATTTTCTGATTTAGTAATTCCCATAATATATAAGTATATTGCAATATTACGATATAAAATTCTAAAAGCGAATGTATTTCAATTTTTTTTAGTCTTTTTTAATGAAGAGACAGTTTAGTTGTGTAAGGAGTTCTAAGTTCTAAAATAAATAATTTGTGTTACGTTGGTTATTTATCCTATTTATGTTTACTCTTAAAGAAGTTTCAGTATAAAAAGATTGAAAATTTCCTTACCTTTTTTTCGACAGATTTAAAAGTAGGGCAGCAGATAAAAAATAAAAAATAGCCACGATAAAATAATTTTATCATGGCTATTTAATTAGTATTTTCTTAAACAATTTACTTTTTTGCTTAAAAACAGTTTAGTTTAGATACTGATTTTAATGATTTGAGGCTGCAAAAGTGTAATTTCATAGATAATACTTAGTCATTGTAACAATTTGTTCCATGTTCGTGAATATCAAGTCCGTCAATTTCCTCCTCCTTGCTTACTCTTAGTCCCATTGTTTTTTTCAATATAAACAGTACTGCAAATGATGTAGCTAGTGCCCATGCTGCAATTGAGAAAACTCCAATAGCCTGAATGCCCAATTTTTCAAATCCTCCACCATATAGCAATCCTCCATCAGTTGCAAAAACACCAACAAGTAATGTTCCTATTGCGCCACATACACCGTGTACAGATATCGCCCCGACAGGATCGTCAATTTTCAGTTTTTTGTCGATGAATTCTATCGAGAATACAACCGAAATACCACAAATAATTCCAATAGCAAAAGCACCGGCTGGGCTTACAGCAGCGCAACCTGCAGTTACACCAACAAGTCCTGCTAATACTCCATTTAGAGTCATTGAAATATCTGGTTTTTTATATATCATCCATGTTAAAAACATAGCTGCTATAGCACCAGAAGCTGCGGCTAAATTAGTTGTTATAAAAATGCTCGCCACAGCTAGCGCGTTGTCTCCTGAAATGGCTAATTGTGACCCTGGATTAAATCCAAACCATCCCATCCATAAAATGAATACACCTAAAGCTCCTAGCATCAAACTGTGACCTTGAATTGCATTTGTAGTTCCATCAAGATTGTATTTACCAATTCGTGGTCCAACCATTATTGCTGCCACTAATGAGGCCCATCCTCCTAAAGAGTGTACAACTGTAGAGCCAGCAAAATCAGTAAACCCTAATTGAGCTAACCATCCACCTGCATTCCATACCCAACTACCAGAGATTGGGTAGATAACTAAAGTCATTAAGAGAGAGAAAAATAAATAAGTTGTGAATTTAGTTCTTTCGGCAATTGCCCCAGAAACAATCGTAGCTGCAGTGGCAGCAAATACAGTTTGAAAAAATAAACTGTGCATATCGGCTGCAGTGTCAAAGAACAAACTTGGAGTCCCGATAAAACCACTAATTGAATCTCCGTACATCAAAGAGTAACCGAGAGCCCAAAAGGCAATGCTACCAATGCAAAAATCCATTAAATTTTTCATTATTATATTACCAGCATTTTTTGATCTTGAAAATCCAGTTTCTACCAATGTGAAACCAGCTTGCATGAAAAACACTAATATAGCGCAGATTAATACCCACATTAAATCTAATACTCCATTTGTATCCATAATATATCTTTTTATAATTTGTTTTTCTTGTTTAGTTTACTGCGTCATTACCTTTTTCCTTCGTTCTAATTCTGTACGTTTCAATTATATCCGAAACAAAAATTTTCCCATCTCCCACCATACCAGTTGCTGCAGCACCAATGATAGCATCTACTGTTTTTTCTAAAAAAGAATCCGAAACTACGATGGAGATATATCTTCTTTGGATATCAGAGGTGCTGTATGTAATTCCTCTGTAAACATGTCCTTCTTTTTCGTTACCTACTCCAGTAACGTCCCAGTAGGTGAAAAAATTAACTTCGATCTTATGCAAAGCTTCTTTGACTTCGTCAAATTTTGATTTTCGAATGATAGCTTCGATTTTTTTCATGATTGTATGGTTTTAGTTTTAGTTATTGTTTTAGCGTGTTGCTACTTGTTCTTTTTAAGGGGTGTGAATCTTTTATTATTACTAATGTTTAATATTTTATAATTATACGATTTTGAATAATTTTATTTAATTATTGTTTGAATAATCAATAAATTGGTAATAATTATTTTGCGTTTTTAGTTAAATAGTGATTATTATTTAATTAATCAGTGAGGCGAATTTATCAACTTTTAATTGAGATTTAGAACGATAATGATTTTTTTTTGTCAGTTAGATGCAGAATTATTAATAACAAAATTTCGATCCTTAATTCTAAAGAATTAATAAAATCTCTTTAAATAATTATATTTTTCTCAACTCTAAAAAATGTTCTTATGGTTAAAAAAAGCAAATAAATTCTATTTCACTCCTTTATTTAAGGGGTGTGTTTTATTTTTTTAACGTTTATAAGACTAATTTGGTCTAAATAATGCGGGGTAGGTGCGGATAATTGTTTTTATAGTGGAGTAGGGACATCGTGCCTTTAGTATGTTTTTCTAAAAAAAAAACATATTTGCTCTTTACAATGGCTTGAATGTAGATCTTGATTTTTAATACTGACTTTTATTTCTTGAAGGAAATTGTACTGTTGGTAAGTATTTTGATTTTAATGCTTAAATAGGGTCACAGAAGTAGTACCCATGTTTAGGTAGTGATAACTAATTTTTATCCTGCTAACATTGCTTGTGCTGTGAAAGAGTTTTGGAACTTTCGATAACAAAAAAAAACCTATCTGATTTAGATAGGTTTTGTATTTAAATTATTTTTTTAATAACTCGAAGTTTATGTGTGTGCTTGTTAATTTCGGGATTATAGATTCCAAGGTGGTCGAGACGGTCGATTCTAACTTTACCACTCGCGTGAATAATGTAATTGTTTTCCATAATGATACCTACATGAATAATATTTCCTTCCTCGTTGTCAAAAAACGCTAGATCACCAGGCTCGCTTTCTTCGATAAAGCTTAATGGCTCCCCCTGCATTGCTTGCTGAGAAGCATCTCGTAGCAGTTTGTAACCATTCAACTTGTATACCATTTGAGTAAAGCCTGAACAATCAATTCCAAAAGGTGTTTTCCCGCCCCATAAATAAGGTGCGTTCAAGTACAAATAAGCGGTATTTATAATGTGTTTTTTATCTTTTACTCCATTCGTTTTGTTTCCTTCAAAATCATAATTATAACGATTGATTTCGTTGTGATTAAGAAATGACAAGGAAGATCCTAATGGAATAGGGAGCAACATATTGTTATCTCCTGTTATGTATTCTATTAAATCTGCACTTAAAATAACAGCATCACTAGATAATTGGTTGTAGTTTGCTTCAGAGAGTATTTGATATTGTTTAGAGTCAACCCAACCTTCATAGGAATCATAATGTAACTTAATACGAGACCATTGCTGTGCTTGCTCTAAAACTTCAAAATGCTCTCCAAATAAAACTTGAGAAACAATTTCGCTTTTATCACTTGGTTCAAACCGAAGTGGGATTATAGCCAGATTGCAAATTCCAAACATCTATAATTATTTTACTTTATTATACTCTTTCAATAACGATAGCCGATGCACCACCACCACCGTTGCAAATTGCAGCAGCTCCTGTTTTAGCATTGTTTTGCTCTAATACATTCAGCAATGTTACGATGATTCTAGCTCCAGAGCATCCAAGTGGATGACCTAATGAAACTGCACCTCCATTAACATTAACTTTGTTATTATCAAGTCCTAAAATTTTTGAGTTTGCTAAACCTACTACAGCAAAAGCTTCGTTAAATTCGAAAAAATCAACATCAGCCAAAGTTATACCCGCTTTGTCTAATGCTTTAGGAAGCGCTTTTGAGGGGCTAGTAGTAAACCACTTAGGTTCTTGCGCAGCATCAGCATAGCTTTTAATGTAAGCTAAAGGTTTTAAGCCTAATGCTTGTGCTTTTTCCTCACTCATCAATATTAGCGCAGCAGCACCATCATTGATGGTAGAAGCGTTTGCAGCTGTTACGGTCCCATCTTTAGAAAAAACGGCATTCAAAGTAGGGATACGGTCTATTTTTACATTAGTAAATTCCTCGTCTTTAGAAATGATAATAGGATCTCCTTTTCTTTGGGGTACGGCAACAGGTACAATTTCTTGATCAAATTTACCAGCTTCCCACGCTTTAGCTGATCGCTCGTATGACTGAATTGCATAGTTATCTTGGTCTTCTCTGCTGAATTCATATTCTGTCGCGCACAAGTCAGCACAAACACCCATTGCATTGTTGTCGTAAGCGTCGACCAAACCATCTTTTTGTAAACCGTCTACCATAGTAGTGGGGCCAAATTTGGTTCCGTTTCTCATGTGCACATAATGTGGAATTAAACTCATGTTTTCCATTCCGCCAGCAACTACAATTTCAGCATCGCCCGCTTGAATTGATTGCGCTCCCATCATTACAGCCTTCATTCCTGAAGCACATACTTTATTTATAGTGGTGCAAGCAACTGTGTCTGGTAAACCAGCATATATAGCGGCTTGTCTGGCAGGAGCTTGTCCTGTACCTGCTTGAACGACGTTACCCATAAGGACTTCGTCTACTAAATTTGGATCTAAATTAATTTTATCTAATGCCCCTTTAATCGCTATTGCGCCCAATCTAGGTGCAGTGATTGTTGATAATCCTCCCATGAAACTTCCAATGGGGGTTCTAACGGCAGAAACGATGACAACTCTTTTGTTCATGATTTTATATTGTTAGTTTGTGAAGCAAATTTAATCTTTTTTAAACAAAATTCGATTTTGAATCGTGGTTTATATTTTTTAGTAACAAAAGTGTATTTTTACATCTTGCTATGTGTTTGATTGTGAACTTGTTTTAAATTAATAATAAAAATTAGTAAAAAAAACAGGTAAAATAGTTGTGAGTAAGGCAATGAAGTGCTACATTTGCAACCGCAAAACGAGACACGTTCTCTGAGCTTGGAGGGGTGCCAGAGTGGTAATGGAGCAGTTTGCTAAACTGTCATCGGGTAACCGGTGCCAGGGTTCGAGTCCCTGTCCCTCCGCATAATTTTAAAGTTTTACATTTTAAAATTTATATATTGAAAATTGTTACGGGGTGTAGCGTAGCTCGGTTATCGCGCCTGCTTTGGGAGCAGGAGGCCGCAGGTTCGAATCCTGCCACCCCGACAATAAAACTTTTGCCATTTAAGTTTTAAAAGATAAATGGAGGCATAGCTCAGCTGGATAGAGCACCTGCCTTCTAAGCAGGCGGTCGAAGGTTCGAATCCTTCTGCCTTCACAAAAACCCTTATAATCTTTGATTATGAGGGTTTTTTATTTAGAATCAGTTTTGAACCTTGGTGTTTTTATGATAAGTAGCATTATTTATACTTTTCTATTTGTTCACTGTTGAAATAGTAAGTGTTGAAATTGATTTTTAGATTATTACAAAAAAAGGCACTAGAAGTAGTGTCTTTTTTTTTGTTTAATTTTCTTTATAAATCAATTCAAATGTATAATTTTATAAAAAATGTATTTATGAATTCAGATTTTAGATTTTGTTTGTTAGCGGTTTTTTTTCTATTATTTTTTTCCTGTAAAG
>Ga0180008_1000231_pt1 | contig 55266 bp, 50 predicted proteins | sample MM_PW_MetaG_FD_121121 | JGI IMG/M metagenome (GOLD analysis project Ga0180008, IMG submission 121121) | Groundwater microbial communities from the Aspo Hard Rock Laboratory (HRL) deep subsurface site, Sweden - MM_PW_MetaG | ecosystem: Environmental > Aquatic > Deep subsurface > Groundwater... | reverse complement strand
TCAGGTCCTCAAAACTCCCAGAAACTGAGCGTCATTGCACACAAACCTGGGAGTTCTGACCATCCCCAGTTGCCAGGTTTGATCAGTGTTCATCGAGGATGTGGCAGTTTTGCAGGGCCGACTCTCGAACTCGGGCAGCAGCTCGTTCAACTTCTCGATCGACAACCTCGTCACGTCGAGCGTGCCCGAACCCACCTCGCTGGCACTGACCCTGGTTGGTCTGGCGGCAGTGGGCGCCACCGCCGCACGCAAGCGCAAGTAAGCCCACGCCTCACGGGGCTGGATCGTTCAGCCCCGTTTGAGTGACAGGTAAATCACGTGCGCCATCACTCTTCTGCATCATTCGGGCGGTCGTCGAACGAGCCAGGCACCCGCTCTTCGCAGGTCTCGAAATGCAGCACGCCCTGCTCCTCCTGCTCATCAAGGTGGTCGAGCAAGGCGTCGATGTCAACGTCGGGTGGCACGTTGAGCGCCACGAAAGTGGCGTTCGCGCGCTCGACCTCCGCGCCCAGGGCCTGCAGGTGCTCGATGCAAGGCGCCTGCTGTTCGCGCTCGATGGCAAAGCTCACGCGTAGCGTCTGGTTGCCACTGCGCTCGACCACCTCGAGGATCTCCGGCTTGAGCTCGGGCGAAGCCGACACGGCCCGCACGGAGTCACCGAAGTTCAGGCCATAGGCACAGAACGGCACGTTCTGCAGCTCGTAGAGGTCACCGCCAAGGGGCTTGACCCAGAAGGACTCGCCCTTGAGCCACCAATGGTTAGGCAGGTCGATGCAGACCTTGGTGAGGTTGTTAGCGGTTTGATTCATGGGATGAGGTGGCTTGCGTCAGGCCCGCTTGTTGTGAAGCCACGATGCCAGCAGCACGCCCGCACCACCCGCCAGGGCGCCCATGAACCCGCCGAAGGCCAGCGCGATGGGCCACATCGACGCCCCGCCACCCGAGTAGGGCAGAACGAACTCGGAGACCAGCACGAAAGCCGGCACCACGGCGCACGATGCCAGCCATGAGCGGGCTTCGCGCCGGGTGGCGGAGCACAGGGCGGCGCCTACCACGAATGCCAACAGCAGTGACAAGTACGCGGCCATGCAGGGGACTCCCAATCTGGTTTTTTGTGAGCCCCGATTGTGAGAGATGCCGGCTGCCCCGATCTACCGCCCGAGCGCGATGCCGCGCGCCTCGACGGCGATGACGGCTCAGGCACCAGGCAGCGCGCTGGGGGTCAAAGGCACGTACCCCGCTTCGAGCGGCGCGACCACGGAAATGAACTTCAGGGGCTCGGGGCTGGTGCACAAAACGCCGTGTACCTCGCCTTGTCTGGCGACGACGACATCGCCCGGCACCACGTTGACGAAACCGCCCTGCTCGTCCGTTTGGTACTGCCCATGGCCAGACAGGATGGTCCAGGTGTCCTGGCCCTCGGGGTGGGTGTGCGCAGCGATGCGTTGACCCGGTGCCACGTGCCACGCGACGATGACCGAGTGCTCGGACTCCAGCACCACCGAGCGCTCGGGCTCGCGGTCGGACGGCTGCATGTGTTCGCTGGACTTGTAGACGCGTTGGCTGTTCATGGTTGGATCCATCTGTGACGGTGTGCATGGAGCAAAAACTGCGCCTCACATGGCGCCTGGCCGCCGATTCACCGGGTCAGGAAGTTGAAGATCAGCACCCCTGAGGCGGCCAGCAAGGCCGTGAACGTCATGACCATGCCGGAGACCCGGAAGACGAACTTTTCGTTCATCTGGCTCATGCCGTGTGCGTGCACGCAGCGCCCGACCAGGAGCAAGGCACCGAGCCCATGGATGACCCAGGGATGCGCACCCTGGAACTCGACAAAGCCAATCAGCAAGAGCGTGATGGGCGCGTACTCGGCGAAGTTCGAATGCACGCGCATGGCCCGGAGCATCTCGTCGTTGTCCTTGGCGCCGACGCCGATCTTGAGCCTGCGGCGCAGGCCGATGGTTCGGATGCTCAGGTAGAAAAAGAGCAGGCCCAGCAGGGCGGCGTAAAAGGGGAGGATGTGCATGAAGCCTGTGCTCTGCTCTTTGATTGATAGGGTGACCGCCGTATGCATTTGCACATCTCACACTCCGCACAAGGTGTGTCGACCTGCAGGCAAGCAAGAATGCCGAAGCTCAAGGGACATCAATACACGCGAGGCTGCCAGGCGTGATGGCGTTTTTGCTGGACACGTATTCAAACCTCAACACCCTGCTCCACGCTTCAAAGGGCCTCGCCTCGCCATAAGACCACGTGCAAGCTTTGAGAACTCCTCCCTCGCACGAGAAGCTGCTAGAGCCGGAGGGTGAACGAGATTGGGACCAGAGGATGTAGGAGGCAATGAAGTGACTGACGCCTTTCCCTGGGAGGTCGCACTGGAGCAGGTTCTCTTGAATCATCAGATGGGGATCTTGCATCAGGGCAAGCAGAGCCCGCTTTGATTCCTCGGAATACCCACTCTTTGATTTCGAGTCAGCCACAACATACCCAACCACACCGCCCATGAAGAATGCCATGGTCGTGAGCATGATGCAGAGCGACTTACGCACGGTCCAATTCGCAGGCTGAGCTGACTCGTCACTCATCTCCACCCCCCTTCCTTTTGCGCCAGCGGTCCGTGAATGTTCTTAGGTCGCACCTCCCTGGCATCCGGCCAGCGCCTCGGCGCCCCAGCCGCCACTGCAGCACCGCCACCACCAGCGCCATCACCATCACGCACAGCGCCAGCTCGGTCATGGCCACCTTGTCGCCCAGCGTGCGAGGCGCGTCAAACACGGTGTAGGGCGCCTGCACGAAGCGCACAAAGGCAAACACCATGGCCGTGAGCACCAGCTGCCAGGGGCCGAACACCGCCCACAGCGGGTAGGCCAGCATGCCCGCGTACAGCACCGCCACCAGGGTGCCGGGCACGAAGACGGCCACGTAGCGCTCGAGCGAGCCGGGGGGCGCGGCCTTGACGACCTGGTTCATGAAGTCGAGGTTGCCCACCAGCACCGCGTACACCTGAAAGCCCACGAACAGGGTCGTGAACCACAGCAGCACGCGCACCAGCCAGTTGGGCCGAACACCCCGCTGGCGCCAGCGGTGGGCGCCCCACCAGCTCAGGGCCAGCAGGGCCAGCAGCAGGGCCAGGCCGTTGGGGTTGCGGTCCATGGCGCTGGACCACCAGGGCGAGCCCACCAGCCAGGCCAGGCACAGCAGCGCCGTCAGCTTTTGAGCCATGTGCCCTCCCCTCGCCTTCTCGCGGTTCAGGCCTTGGGGCCCTGGGCCAGCGGGGTGTGCCACTTGGCCTGGGGCACCACCTTGGGCTCGGTCGGGTCCAGCATGTAATGCGGCGACATGATCTGCACGCCGTTTTCGTTGAACACGTCCTGGATGTTGGCGTGCAAGGCGCTGAGCACCTCGGCGCGTGGGCGCGGCTGATCGGGTATTGCTTGGGCCACCAGGCGGTACTCGGGGTACCAGTCGCTCAGCGCGGTCTGGTAGACGCGGGGCGCTGGGGTGTCCAGCACACCGGGCGTGCGGCGCGCGGCTTCGATCAGCATGGCTTCAACTTGCCGCCAGGGCGTGTCGTAGCCGATGGTGACCACGGTGTCGACGATGTAGCCGGGGCCTTGCACCTCGCGCGAGTAGTTCTTGGTGGCCGAGCTGGCGATGATGTTGTTGGGCAGCACGATCTCTTCGCCCAGCCCGGTGCGGATGCGGGTGTTGAAGGCGCCCACTTCCAGCACAGTGCCTTCGTGTTCGCCCACGCGCACGTACTCGCCTTTGCGCAGGGTGTTGCTGTAGGTCAGGATCAGGCCGGCCGCGACCTGGGCCACGAAGCTCGATGCACCGAGCGACAGCATCAGGCCCACCAGCACCGACATGCCTTTGAAGGCCTCGGTTTCGGCGCCGGGCAGGTAGGGGTAGGCCATGGCGAGGGCGAAGATCCAGATCACCCACGAGGCCACGCGGCGGGTGGGCGTGGCGGCGTCGGGGCGCAACCAGCTCAGCGTGAGGTGGCCGGTTTCAACGCGCTGAAAGACGCGCGCCAGGGCGCCCACAACAGCGCGCGCCAGCAGCAGGATCAGGCCGGCCACCACCAGGCCGGGCACGGCGTTCACCACGCCACTGCCCAGCTCCAGCACGGCGTTGACCAGGAAGCGGCGCAGGCCTTCGCCCCAGGGCCGTGTGTACGGGAACTGCTGCAGCGAGAAGCTCAACCAGCCGTAGGCCACCAGCAGGCCCAGGCCCCAGCTCAAGGCGGTGTCGAGGTGGCCCACGGCCTGGCGCACGCGGCCGCGGCGCAGCACCTGGGCGTCGGCCAGCTTGCGGGTCTTGGTGTCCAGGAAGCGCTCGAGCAGGCGCAGGGCGGCGTCGCGCAGGTGGCCCAGCGCCCACAGCAGCGCGGCGGCCACGGTGGTGGCGCCCAGCACCCAGGCCAGGCTGGTGAGCAGGCTGCGGGTGTCGCGGCCTTCCTGGGTTTCGCGGATGGCCAGGTTCAGCGCGGCCACGGTGCGGTCCATCAGGCTGGCCAGGGTGTCGCCCAGCAGCGGGTCGGCGTCGGCGGCGTGCAGCACGATGGTCATCACGCCGTCGATGAAGATCAGCTCGCCTTCGGGCGTGGAGCGGGTGGTGACGCGGCCCGGCCCGCCAGCGGCCAGCGCCTGGTCGATGTTGTGGCTGGCGCGGCGCACGCGCTCTTCGGGCGTCATGCCCAGGAAGGCCGTCTGCAGCGTGAGGATGGGCCGGTTGGCCACGTGCAGCGTGGCGGGCTCTTCGATGACGGCTTCGGGGGGGCGGGTGGTGTTGGCCCCTGCGTTGGGCGCCGTGTTGGCGGCGGCCGGCTGGGAAGCGCCGTGCGTGGCCGGGGTGGACGCGTGGCTGGCGGCGTGGTGCGGCTTGGCTTGCGCTGGCGTGGGCGCCACGGTGGCGAGGGTGGCGCCAAGCCCGAAGGCCAGGCCCAGGATCAGGCTGAACAGACCGGTGCGGGTCAAAGGCTGAGGGCGCATGTTGGGCAAGGCAAGGGGCTGACGGTGCCCGGCCTCGCCTGCGTCAAACCACCAGGCGCGCCGGGTCCAGGAACTGCTGTCGGTATGCCTCGAATGTAAGGCGGTCTGTGGCCTCGATCTCGGCCTGGGCCTGCCACGAGCGGTTGGCGCGCAACAGCGCGGCTTCGCGCTCGGCCGCGTTCAAGGGCTGGGCCAGCAGGGCCTGGCCCACGCGCTCGGAGGCGGCCAGGCCAAAGGCCGCGTGCTCGCCCGCGTGCAGTTGCCGCATGGCTTGCAAGGCGCGGGCCGAGGGCAGTTGGTCGGCCTGTTGCAGGTCTTGCGTGGCCTTGTGCCAGGCTTGCGTGAAGGCGTCGGTGTTCTGCACCTCGTCGAGGTGGCGCGCCAGCGGCAGGCCTTGCGCCATCACGTCGGCGGCCCAGTCGGTCAGCAGCACGTCTTCGCCGGCGCGGCGCAGCTTCAGGCCCGGCTCGCGGCCACGAGAGGCCACCAGGCGCTGGTTGTCGACCAGCTCGCGGATCTCTTGCGGCGAGTCGGGTGGGCTCTCGGACGTCATCGCCCACAGCAGGAAGACGTCGAGCACGCGCAGGGTGTGCTCGTCGATGCCCACGGTGAGCTCGGGCTGCAGGTCCATGCAGCGCACCTCGACGTACTCGACGCCGCGCTCGCGCAGGGCGTGCAGCGGGCGCTCGCCAGGCTGGGTCACGCGCTTGGGGCGGATGGGGCTGTAGAACTCGTTTTCGATCTGCAGCAGGCTGGTGCCCAGTTGGCGGTAGCTGCCATCGGGCGCCTGGATGCCCAGGGCCTCGTAAGGCGGGTGCGAGCCGACCAGCGCGCCACGCAGCGAGCGCGCGTAGCCGTCGAGGTGGTTGTAGCTCACGCACAGCGCGCTTTGTGCGTCGCTCTGGTAGCCCAGGCGGCCCATGCGCAACGAGGTGGCATGCGGCAGGTGCAGTGTGTCGTCGCCCAGGGGCTGCAAGCCGTGGTCGAGCCCGGCCACGAAGCCCTTGGTGACGGCGGGCGATGCACCGAACAGCATCAGCAGCACGAAGACGTGCCGGCGGAAGTTGCGGATCAGCGCGAAGTAGTCCTCGGTGGTGGCGCCTTGCACCGACCAGTTGTAGTGGATGCCGCTGATGGTCTGCATGCGCGCGCCGTAGCGGTGCACCAGCCCGTTGCGATACACGCGCTTGGCCTGGCCCACGTTGGAGGTGCCGTAGTAGCCAATGGGGATGGCGCCGTCGGGCGGCAGGTGGCCGGGCATGGAGCTGGCCCACATGCGCTGCGGGCCGATGGCTTGCAGCACCTCGCGGTGGATGTCGGTGAGCTCGCGCAGGCAGTCGTCGATGCTGGCGTGCACGCCGGTGACGAGTTCGAGCTGCGACTCGCTGAAGTCGGTGGTGATGTGCGGGTGGGTCAGGGCCGAGCCCAGGGCGCGCGGGTGGGCGTCGGCCGCCAGGGTGCCGTCGGGCAGCACGCGCAGGCCTTCTTTTTCGATGCCACGCCGCATGGCGGACACGTCGAGGCGCTGAAGGCGGTCGAGTGGGCTGGGCACGGGCGGTCTCCTTGGTGGCATCGGGCGGGCGCACCCTCAAGGCACGCAGAGGGCGCGATTGTGCGCCATCGCGTGTGACCTTGCATGAACGCCCGCCTATGGCCTTGGAGCCCAGGCAACCCGCTCGGATTTCACAATCCGATGCCCAGTGCCGTGGCCGTGTCCCAGACCAGGCATTGGTGCTTGGCGTAGATGCCGCCCAGGTAGTTGGTCGACACCTGGGGCGTGGTCAGCTGTTGCGTGGCCGAGGTGAGTTTGTTGAAGCGCGGCCAGTTCAGCTGACCACCGCCGTTGGGGTTGCCCGTGGCGGCAAAGCGGCCCCAGTACTGCGCCATCTGGGCCGACAGTTGCAGCTGCGCCGGCGAGGCCACCTCGAGCGGGTCCGGGCTGGGCGGTGTGGTCGCGATGCGGGACTGGAACAGGAAGGGCAACTCGGACGCGTGGTAAGCCCCCCAGTTCATGAAGGGATCGGGTGCGAGCTGGGGCACCAGCGGCTCCTGGAACTCGTAGGCGTAGGTGGGCACGTAGGCCGACAGGCTGCGCGCAGCCGACTGCGTGCCGCAGGCGAACATGGCGTCGGTCATCAGGGCCGATGCGGCCAGGTTGGGCGAGCCCAGTCGCTTGCTGGAGTAGTCCAACATGACGATGGAAGCCAGCGTGGCGCTGCCCGCGATGTCGGTGACCAGGGCCTTGTATTCGGCCTCGGTGAGCGGTGAGCCGCGACGCAGGTCGTAGGCCAGCGCCACGAACAGACGGCCTTCTTCCCGGGTGGCGCCCACCATCGTCGGCACGCGGTGGAACTTGCCTTGGCGCACCAGGTCCTTGGGCGCAGCGGGCAGGATCACGCCGTCCACCCAGGGCGACAGCCCCAGCAAGGTCTTCGGGTTCTCGAAGTCGATCGAGGGTGCGGCGTTGAAGACCTCGTCGGTGGACTTGCTGCGCAGGCAGGCGAGCTGTGATGGGCCGGCTGGGCAGCCCAGCTTCTTCGCCAGCGCGTTGCCCGTGGCCACGGACTGCTCGCGCTTCAAAGTACCCAGGGTGCAGGGCCCGCTTTGCAGGATGGCGCGCTGGAACAGGCCGGCAGCCGCTGGCGAGACGAGCTGCTGGCACACGCTGATGCTGCCGGCCGACTGGCCGAACAGGGTCACTCGCTTGGCGTCGCCGCCGAAGTTGGCGATGTTGCGCTGAACCCAGCGCAGCGCGGCCTGCTGGTCCTGCAGCGCGTGGTTGCCGGCCGGGTCTTCGGCGCTCAAGGCGTCCAGCGCCATCAGGCCGAAGATGCCCAGGCGGTAGTTGACGGTGACGACGATGGTGCCGGTGGACTGCGCCAGGCGGCTGCCGTCGTACTGCGAGCCAGCGCCAGTCAGGAAGGCGCCGCCGTGCACCCACACCATCACCGGCGCGTTGCTGCCGGCTTGCACGCCGGGCGGCACGTGAACGTTGAGGTAGAGGCAGTCTTCGCTGGAGCCGGGCACGCCGGCTGGCGGCAGCGTGGCGTCTTGCTTGCAAGCGGGGCCGGCACGGTCGGCCAGGCGCACGCCCTGCCAGGGCTGCACGGGCGCGGGGGCCTTCCAGCGCAGCTCGCCCACAGGGGGCTGGGCAAAGGGCAGGCCCATGTAGACCGTGCCGCCGTCGGAGCCGCTCAGGCCCTGCACCCAGCCGGCCTGCGTGGACACCGGCGCGGGTGCGGCTTGTGCAGTGCCGGCCCAGCTGGACAGCGCCAGCGCAACGGTGGCAAGGGTGGCCAACGCGGCCCCGGTGATGCGCCTGGTGGCGGGTGCTTGCGGCATGTCTGCGTCCTCCTGAAGGGTCAAAGGTGGGCGCATTGTGGTCAGGCGCTGCGGGGCGCAGGTTGTCATTTCCATGCATCGACTTGTCATTTCTCTGCAGCCACGCACGACACTGGTGAAAGTCCTTAAGTCGCCCCCCTGAGGCGTTCCCGCAGCATCCCCCGCATGAGCAAAACAAACAAGGTTCCGGCGCGCTACGTGGCGCTGCTGGTTCAGATCCTCGAGGAGCAAGGCATCGATTGCACGCCGGCCCTGGATGAAGCCGGCGTGGCCCGCGCCAGCCTGCGCCACAACGATGCGCTGCTGTCGCCCGATCAGGTCATCGCGGCCACGCGCCTGCTGACCGAGGCCAGCGGCGGCCAGCGTGACCTGGGCATGCGCATTGGCGCCACGACGGGGCTTGGCCAATTCGGCGAGCTGGGCTTGGGCATGCTCAGCTGCGCCAACGTCAAGGCATGCATGGACCTGTGCGCCCAGTACTACGTGCTCGTCACACCCAGTTTTTCGATGCACACGCGCATGCTGGGCTCGGCTTACGAGCTGAGCTGGCAGCCCATCCAGCCGGTGCCTTATGACGTGATGGTGCTGGCCTACGACCTGACCTTGATGAGCTTTCACACGCAGCTGCAAGGCCTGTTGCGTGACGACATGCCCAGCTACGACGCCTACCTGTTCTCGCCCGCGCCGCCCGACATGCAGCGCTACGAGGCACTCAAGCCAGGCCGCTGCCACTTCGGGCAAGGCGGGCTGCCCACCCTGCGCATCGTCATCGACGCCGAGGTGCTCGAGCGCACGCCCATGCCCCTGGCGCACGCCACGAACCTGGACGAGATCCGGCAGCGCCTGGACGTCAAGCTGATCCACCACCTGGAGCAAGACCAACGCGACTGGCGCGGGTGGGTGGCGATGATGCTGTCGCAGGCCCAGGCGCACCAGCCCACGCAGGACGAACTCGCCGCCATCGTGAACGTCTCGACCAGCACGCTGGCTCGCCACCTGGCTGCGCAGGGCACCACCTTTCGCGAGCTGGCCAACGACATCCGCCACGAGCGCGCCTGCGAATGGTTGCGCGAAGGCCGGCTGCGCGTGGCCGACGTGGCCGAGCTGCTGGGCTACACCAACCCGGCCAACTTCATCCGCGCGTTCAAAGCGCGTGCTAGCGTGAGCCCGGCGCAGTACAGCAAGGCGCAGGCCGCCGGCGGCTGAGGGGCTGAGGGCGGCGCCCACAAAGGGCTGCGGGCAAGGCCTGCAAAAGCGTGCCAGGGCCCGTACGTCAAACAACGTATTGGGCGCATGCAGGCGGCTTCGAACAATGGCAAGGCTTTGTTCCGCCCGCCCATTTTGAGGAGCCCGCCATGCTTCACGGTGACATTTCCAGCAGCGACGACACCGTCGGCGTCGCAGTCGTCAACTACAAGATGCCCCGGCTGCACACCACGGCCGAGGTGCTTGAGAACGCGCACAAGATCCGCCAGATGATCGAGGGCATGAAGCTGGGCCTGCCTGGCCTGGACCTGGTCATCTTCCCCGAGTACAGCACCCACGGGATCATGTATGACAAGGCCGAGATGATGGAGACGGCCGTCAACATCCCCGGCGACGTGACCGAGGTGTTCTCGCAGGCCTGCCGCAACGCCAAGGTGTGGGGCGTGTTCTCGCTGACCGGCGAGCGCCACGAGGAGCACCCCAAGAAGGTGCCCTACAACACGCTGATCCTGATGAACGACCAGGGCGAGATCGTCCAGAAGTACCGCAAGATCATGCCGTGGACGCCGATCGAGGGCTGGTACCCCGGCGACCAGACTTACGTGTCGGACGGCCCCAAGGGCCTCAAAGTCAGCCTCATCATCTGCGACGACGGCAACTACCCCGAGATCTGGCGCGATTGCGCCATGAAGGGCGCCGAGCTGGTGATCCGCTGCCAGGGCTACATGTACCCGGCCAAGGAGCAGCAGGTCATGATCTCCAAGTCCATGGCCTGGGCCAACAACTGCTACGTGGCGGTGGCCAACGCGGCGGGCTTCGACGGCGTCTACAGCTACTTCGGGCACAGCGCCATCATCGGCTTCGACGGGCGCACGCTGGGCGAGTGCGGCGAAGAGGACTACGGCATCCAGTACGCGCAGCTGAGCAAGCGCCTGATCCGCGACGCGCGCTCCACCGGCCAGTCGCAGAACCATTTGTTCAAGCTGCTGCACCGCGGCTACACCGGCAAGATCAATTCGGGCGAAGGCGACAAGGGCGTGGCCGAATGCCCGTTCAGCTTCTACCGCGAGTGGGTGGCCGACCCGCTGGGCACGCAGGCCAAGGTCGAGGCCATCACGCGGCCCACGGTGGGCACGGCGGAATGCCCGATCGAGGGCATCCCGAACGACGCGCGGCTGAAGTACGAGTGAGCCGCGCGGGCAGCGAAGTTCACCAGATGGAGTGGTGATCTTCTGTGACGCCCAGAAGGTCTTTGACGGGGCGCGCGGGCGCGGTCAGCGTGGGCCGCACCGTGCCCTCGAACAGGCCCACGGGCTGGATGTAGCGGCTCGCGGCGATGACCACGCGCTTGTCGCCGCAGCGTGCACCCAGCGGTTTGAAGCGCAGGTCGACCAGGCCGTCGTCGGTGCGGATGCGCCAGTCGGCCAGCGGCTGCGCCGGATCGAACTCGAAGTGCGCCGAGCCCAGCGGGATCAGGTCACCATCGAGCCACAGCGCGTTTTCCTGATCGCCGAAATAGCCTGACTGCAGGTTCAAGCCGAGCCCTGGGCGGTGCGCACTGGCCCAGCGCCAGGCCGTGTCACGCGCCAGCAGGCCATTGGAGCTGTCGATGCTGGCGTTGCCCTCGTTGAGGCTCAGGCGCTGCCCATCCATCGACACCCAGCCGCGCACCGACAGCGCCGAGGTCTTGTGCGTGGCGTGCGCCAAGCCACCCTTGGGCGTGCCGATGGCCAGCAGGCTGGGCGGCATGCGGCCCAGGTCAAGCTCGGCCTGCAAGTGGACGTGCTTGGTGCGCCAGTCGATGTGCAGCGTGTCGTCCGCGGCAGGCCGAAAGGCCAGCCGACCGTTGAACGAGCGGAACCACGCCTGACCGGTTTGCAGGGCCCCGTTGTTCACCTGGCCTGACAGCTTGGGCAGGCCCACCGCGTCCCAATCGACCACCAGGCGCTGACGCAGGCGGTCGAACACATAGGCGAATGCGGTCGTGGACCAGCCCAGGTCGACGATGGCCATGCCGATGAACAGCGTGGGCGAGCCGATGCCGACGTAGGTCCAGCGCTTGTGGTGGCAGCGCAGCCACCAATCGGGGCGGGCCTGGGCGTCGTGCAGGCCAGCCCAATCGACCTCGGGCAAGCGGCCCACGTAGCGCCCGGCCTGCAAGCGACCATGGAGCACCGCCGCGTCAGGGGCGAGGGGCAAGGCGTCGGCAGCGAGGTGAGGCAGCGCGGCGTTCACGGTGGGCGGGTTCAGAGACGGGCCAGGGCTGCGGCTCAAGCCGCTTCGAGGCGATGGCGGCGGCGCCACTGCGCGGGCGGCAAGCCCGTCCAGGCGCGGAAGGCGCGGGTGAAGGCGCTTTGCTCGGAATAACCCAGCAGCAGCGAGATCTCGGCCAGGTCGAGGTGGCCATCGAGCAGGTGGGCCTCGGCCAGGTGGCGACGCGTGTCGTCGAGCAGTTGCTGGAAGGTCGTGCCCTGCTCGGCCAGGCGGCGCTGCAGGGTGCGCGGGCTGCTGTGGTGGGCCTCGGCCAGCGCGGCCAGCGAGGTGCGGCCCTCGCGGATCAGGGGCACCAGGGTGAGCCGCCAGGCGTCGACCACGGCCGGCACCTTGGAGACCTGCTGCAGCAACTGGCGCGCCTGCTGGTCGAGCAAGTCGGCCAGCGCCGGGTCGGACTTGCGCAGCGGCATGGCCATGTAGGTCATGTCGAAGACCACGCGGGTCAGGGGCATGTTGAACAGCACCTCGCCCCCGAAGAAGTCGCGGTAGGGCTGAACGTCGGCCGGCGGCGGGTTGACGAAGGCAACCTGGCGCACCGGCCAGTAACGGCCCGTCATGTCGCGGGCGAGCTGCACCAGCGAGGCGATGGCAGTTTCATCGACCAGGGCACCAGGGCGACCGCGTTCGACGCCCCATTCGATGGTGACGCCCTTTTCATCGAGCGAAACGTGCGCCGGGTTCACGTCGTACACGGAGGCGTGATAGCGCTCCATGCGCTGCATGGCTTCGGCGAGGTTGCTGCAAGCCAGCGCGGCGTAGCCCACCACGCCGAAGTGCCTGGCGCTGACGCCTTCCGCAATGCGCAAACCCAGCCCGGGGCGGCCCTCGAGGGAGTCGACCCGGCGCAACCAGTCTTGCCACTGGCTCATCGGCACGAAGTGCTGCGATGGCTCCGGGCGAGGACCCAGCACGCGCTGACCATCGAGCCCCTGGCGGTCCAGGTACTCGTACAGCAATTGGGCAAAGGACGCGGCGATGCGGGTTTCGGCCATGGCAACAGCACCAGAGGCACAACAGTGGATCGCGAATCATGCACGCCCGCCCCCACCCTGCCCATTCGGGCTAGATGGGAGGCGCCGCACATCACATTGACGCCATACGTCAAGAAAATGTCTGAGCAGGTCAAGCCAGGATCGGCCGAAATGACGAGCATAGGAACGCCAAACGCTGCCCACCGCAGCGGTTTACCCCGATTGCCCGCCGCCCGACATGACCCTGCTGAGCGCCCTGCCCGATCTGCTTTCTGCCTACGTCACCTCCTCGCTCACGCCTTTCGGGGGGGTGGACCCGCACGTGGACTGGCGCGACGCCTTCCTGATGCTGCTGTCGCCCTTGTTCTTCGCCGTGGTGGTGGCCGAGTGGCTGCGCATGCGCGGTGAAAAGCGCCAGGGCAAGGCCGTCTACGACTGGCGCGACTCGCGCGACAGCATGGTGCTGGGCGGCGTCTACACCTGGCTGGACGTGGTGCTGGTGCTGGTCTTCGTGCTGCCAGCCATGAACTGGGTGCACACCCACCACCGCCTGACCAGCATCGAGCTGACGCCACTGAGCTTTGCGGCGCTCTACCTGGGCGTGGAGTTCTGCTACTACTGGTTCCACCGCGCCAGCCACCGCATCCGCTGGTTCTGGTGCGCCCACGTGGTTCACCACGGCTCGGAGCACATGAACTTCACGACCGCCATGCGTCAAAGCTGGCTCTACACCTTCGCTGGCAACTGGCTGTTCTACCTGCCCATGGTGTGGATCGGCTTCGAGCCCAAGGCAGTGCTGCTGGCGCTGTCGTTCAACCTGGGCTACCAGTTCTTCGTGCACACGCAGTGGGTCGGCAAGCTGCACCCGCTGATCGAGCTGATCTTCAACACGCCCTCGCACCACCGCGCCCACCATGGCCGCAACCCTCGCTACATCGACAAGAACTACGGCGGCACGCTGATCGTCTTCGACCGGCTGTTCGGCACCTTCGTGGAAGAGACCGAAGCGGTGGACTACGGCCTGGTGCGCCAGGTGCACACGCACAACCCGTTTTGGCTGACGCTGCACGAGTGGGCGGCCATGTTGCGTGACGTGATGCGCCCCGGCCCGCTTTCTTTGCGACTCAAACACATCTGGGCCCCACCAGAATGGGAACGCCCGGGCACACAAGCAGCGGATAATCGCGCCCATGCATCCGAAAGCGCTCCTCGACCTCACGACCCAGCTCATCCGTGAGGTGCTCAAGCTCGACGCCCCGGCCGACAGCATCGTTTCCTACTTTTTCCGCAAGCAAAAGGCCCTGGGCCAGCGTGAGCGGCACGCCCTGGCCGAGACGGCCTACGCCGTGCTGCGCCAGCGCCTGCTGTGGGCCCACCTGGCGCAATCGGGCCACGGCCCGCAAGAGCGCCGCCTGGCCCTGCTGGCCTGGCAGGGCCTGCCCCATGTGCTGAAAAACGGCGCCACGCCGGACGAACTCGCCTGGCTGGCCCGCACCGCCACCATCGACCGCACCCAGCTGCAAGACAAGCTGCGCCACAACCTGCCCGACTGGCTGGCCAACCGCCTGCGCGAGCAACTCGACGACGAAGGCTTCTGGGCCCTGGTCGAGACCTTCTCGGCGTCCGCCCCGCTTGATTTGCGCGTGAACACGCAAAAGGCCAAGCGCGAAACCGTGCTCGAAACGCTGGCTGCCGCGCAGATCGAAGCCGGCCCCACGCCTTATTCGACCATCGGCATCCGCATCCCGGGCAAGCCGGCGCTGCAGAAGATGCCGATTTACACCGAAGGCCACGTCGAGGTGCAGGACGAAGGCAGCCAGTTGCTGTCACTGCTGACAGCCCCCAAGCGCGGCGAGATGGTGGTGGACTTCTGCGCCGGCGCCGGTGGCAAGACCCTGGCCCTGGGCGCACTGATGCGCAACACCGGCCGCCTGTACGCCTTCGACGTGTCGGCCCACCGCCTGGACAACCTCAAGCCGCGCATGGCGCGCAGCGGGCTCTCGAACGTGTACGCCACGCAGATCGCCCACGAGAACGACGACCGCATCAAGCGCCTGCGCGGCAAGATCGACCGCGTGCTGGTGGACGCGCCCTGCTCCGGCCTGGGCACGCTGCGCCGCAACCCCGACCTGAAGTGGCGCCAGTCACCCAAGGCCCTGGAAGAACTCAAGGTCAAGCAGACCGCCATCCTGGACAGCGCAGCGCGCTTGCTGAAACCGGGCGGGCGCCTGGTTTACGCCACCTGCAGCGTGATCCCCGACGAGAACGAAGGCATTGCCGATGCGTTCACGGCGGCACACCCCGACTTCGTGCCGCTCAACGCCGCCGAGGCGCTGACTTCGGCCGGGGTCGAGAACGCGGCCAACCTGGTCACGCCAGCGGGCCACCTGCGCCTGTGGCCGCACCTGCATTCGACCGATGGGTTCTTTGCGGCGGTGTGGCAGAAGAAGGATTGAGCCGAACCGATAGGTCAGGAGAGGTTGGTAAGACGCTGGTGGCCCAAAGCACGCCGGGATCACCTGCCCCTTGAGCCATACCAATTGGTTGGAGAAAGACCGGAGGAAGACCGCTGCACAACTGGCCCGCGGCGGTGTAAGTTGCGGCTGATGGCGCGCTGACTTGGTCACCTCTGCCTCGTTTGAGAGATGCCCCCCTTGTCTTGGCCTGAGGTGCTGTTTGTTGCGGCACCTTGCCACAATCAAGAGACACTGCTGCGTGCAAACTGCGCGTCCGAGGGCCATGCCACCGGCCCAGCAGCATGCGCTTGAACATCGACAGGGCGCATAAGCTTAAGGACCTCCACCGTGCGTGATCTCTCGCCTGTACAAGCCCTTGAACTTGTGGGCGATGTCGCCCAGTCCAGCACCTCATGCAGCTTCATGGTTGATGCAGCCTTGACCATCGGCAGTGCACCGAATGGGGGAAAATAGGGCATCGCGCATCTATGCGACCGTGATGCCTCAGATGGCGCAAGCCGCAGGCCAGTTGTGCAGCAGTCTTCCAGCGGCTCATGAACGTCTAGAGAAGCCTAGGCGATTCAGCTTCAGAGAACAGCACCAACAGCACCAACAGCAAGATCCGACATGGATCGCAATATCTGACAAGCCCATCAAAATAGGCAGAAATACGATGCCCTCATCAAACAACCACTCAAGGAGAGATGATGAGCATCGAAAAAATACTAGGGCGACATGAAGTCAAGACGCCGGCGGATTTCAAGAAAATGCCACTCGAATATCAGGAGCTTGTTCAGCACTTGATGATCGTGCATACAGAGGGTGAGTTAACAGGCGCAGATGACTACACCCAAGTTTTTTACAACATGGCCCCCAATGCCTACGAGAAAAAAATATGCTGCGAACGCGCTGCTGAGGAAATAGAACATTACGAACTGAGCGCTCAAGTATTAAAAGATATTGGGGTGGACACCAGCCACATGCTCACCCAAAACTTCAAAGACAGGCCATACTACGCAAACGAGCTGGTGCGCGGAGTAAAAAACTGGATGGAGCGAGGAATATTCTCCTTCTTGGGGGAGGCTGTCGTGCTCGAGCACCTCCTTGAGCTGAAGGACTGCAGCTATCTACCTTTTGCGGAAATATTCGATCGGCAAATCATCAAGGACGAGCACGTTCATGTCGCCCACGGCTTTCGGATTGTCCGTGAGGCCTGCGGGACTGAAGCTGGTCGACTGGAGGCCCAGGCAGCGCTTGATCGATTGTGGCCCCATATATTGGCCTTGTTTGGATCAGAGCAGTCCAAGCGGTCGCAGGACTACGTGAAATGGGGTTTGCGCCGAACCCTAAACGGAGAATTGCGCGCCACCTTCCGCCAGAAGATCATCCCAAAACTCTCGAGCCTCGGGCTGTCTGTGGATCGAGTAGAAGAAGGGGTGAACCAATGATGCGCAGCCATATTAAAATTCATAGTTCTGTTAACGAGCAGGCAAACCTGCTACTGCGCAACGAACCTGGGTGGTATGAACGCTTCGAGGCGGTCAAGCGATTCTCCAGCACAGTGCGTGCATCCGAGTACCACCTTACAAATGCATGCAATATCCGATGTAAAGGTTGTTGGTTCTTTGAGTTTGGACATGACAAGACAGCGAAAGAAGAGAAGTCCCTCAGTGAATGGGAGGCGTTTATCCTCCGCGAGCGTGCTCGCGGCGTGAACTCCGCATTGCTCATTGGTGGAGAGCCAACCATGTTCCCTGAGCGTATTGCCGCTTTTGCTCGCGTCATGGATACTGTCTCGGTTTCAACCAATGGTCTTCTGGCCTTGCCGATGAACGAACTGTTTAGCAAAGTCACGGTGTTCATATCTCTGTTCGGAGGTGGCCCACTTGACGACGAACTGCGAGCCATCAAACCAAGCGGAAAGGCGTTTACAGGCCTCTTCGACACTGCGCTCGGCCACTATAATGGCGATCCGAGGGTGACATTTGTCTATGCGGTTACAGAAGATGGTGTGCCCTATATTCACGATACCGTCAAACGCATCCATGAAAACGGCAACAAACTGACCTTCAATTTTTACAGCAAATATAATACCGGGCACCCCCTTCGGATGCAAAACGAAGGGCGACTACTGGCCACCATGACCGAGATGAAGGAGAAGTATCCCGATGCTGTTTTGAATCATCCGGAACACATTCGCGCAATCGTCACAGGTTTGGCATGGTGCGGTACGTTCGGCGGTGATGTTTGCCCAAGCGTGAGTTTCAACCATCCCGAAAACGCGGAGCGGTTGGCCAATGGTCATCCTGTTTTGCCTGGCTTCAATGCGGTAAAGGCAGATCTGAAAACGCTGGAGCGGTGCTGCACCTCGGGACACTGCCGTGACTGCCGCGACAGTCAAGCGGTCTACAGTTGGCTGATGGTTAGCTTGAAGTCTTCGCTTGACAGCACGCAGGCGCTGAAGTTCTGGGTTGAAGCTGCTGAGTCTTATTGGAGCCAGTTTATTTGGTCGCCATACCGAAAGGCTACTCAGTTTGAACAGGGCCGTCTTTTCGCAGCGTAGTCATAAAGCAAACGGGCGCGGCCGTCAGGCTTGCTAGCCAAGAGGCAGTGTCCGATAAGCCTTTAGCCAACGTGTACCTCTGTCCGCGAGCATCACTTCCTTTCGGGCGCCCCGACATCCTGCATGCGCTGAGCCCATGGCCTCGACACCTGGCTACCTGTCAAGCTCCCCTCAAAACAGGACATCGAACGAACAAACGGAACTGGCCGATCTGATCCTGTCTGGCAGGTGTCGTCCTCCTGCTCGTAGAATCGCTCTGACCTCGGAGTAAAGCCAGCCCCTACTGCCGCGACTAGCGGCGGGTAGGCCTTATGATGGTGTGCGGCGCATCGTCTGCGACGCTCTCTGAGCGCGATCAAAAGCATAGAAGTATTTACGAATATATACAGGGAAGCAAATGAATTCTGAAAAATTTCTTTCCGAAAGGATGAGGCGGGCGCAGTCATCTGCGGTTCGCGAACTGCTGAAACATAGCAAAATTCCCGGCATGCTTTCGCTCGCAGGTGGAATTCCAGCGGCCGACCTGTTTGATATCCAGGGACTCAGAGCCGCTGTCGAAAAGGAAGTTGATTCTGAGGACGTTGGCATTTTTCAGTATGGACTAACTGAAGGCGACCCAGATCTCCGCAGCGCGGTTTCTGATTTGATGACGCAGCGTGGGGCACCTGTTGAGGCGGAGCAGGTCATCATTACCAGCGGCTCACAGCAGTTCCTTGAAATGGCATGCAAGGCCTTTATCAATGAAGGTGATGCCATCCTTGTCGAACGTCCAACATATTTGGCGGCACTTCAGGTCTTTGATTTGGCTGGTGCTCGTGTTGTATCAGTGGAGGGTGACCAGGACGGAATCAGAGTGGATCAGGTAGATCGCGCGTTGGCGCAGTCTCCTGTGAGGCTCATATACGTCGTAACCAACTTCGGCAATCCAACTGGAGCAACGCTTTCACTTGAGCGTCGAATCCACCTTGTCGACTGTGCAGTCCGACATGGGGCCCTAATCCTAGAAGATGACCCCTATGGAGAGTTGCGCCTCAGTGGCTCGCCTCTGCCGAGCCTTTACCAAGTGGGCAAGGAGCGCCACGGCAGTAACTCACCCGTGTTGTATATGTCATCCTTCTCCAAAATCCTAGCACCTGGGCTGCGCGTTGGGTGGGGTGTGGTGCCTGCCGAGTTCAGCAACTATCTAACAATAGCTAAGCAGGCCATCGACCTGCACGCCAGTTCCCTGTCGCAGCGAATCGTGATCCGATACCTCGCTGAGGGGCGACTGCCCGAGCGACTCGATTTCCTGCGCGAACAGTACCGCCAACGCCGCAATGCATTGCACAAAGCCTTGTTTGATCAATTGGGAAACCATATTGATTTCAATGTACCTGATGGCGGCATGTTCCTATGGGGGCGCTTAAAGAACGGGTTGAGCGCCGCTACTCTTTTGAATTTCGCCATAGAGCAGAAAGTGGTCTTTGTGCCGGGGGCTGCTTTCTACAGCGACAGTCCGGACCCTTACGCGATCAGGCTGTCGTTTGCAACCATTACGCCCGAAATGGCACGAGAGGCTGCAATTAGGCTATCAAAGGCAATCGACCAAGCGCTTGCGAGTTCGAAACCGAATATCGCAGGCTGACCCGCGCCCAATTTCAACTGAATTGATGACACAGTTATGTTATGCCCAAGTTTTGACTTGATGAAGCATGCCGACCGCAAGCGCCTCCTAGGACGCGAACCAATCAGAGAAAGCAGTGCGTTCGGCTGGAAATCCCTGTACTTCGAAAGGATCGAAGCCGATGAGTTCGAGACCATGGAACACACCCTGACCGACCATTACATGATGGTGAAGGTCAGTCCGCTGTCGCATGCAGAGCGTCGATTGGACGGGCGCACATGTCTGGAGCGCCAGATCCGGGGTAGCAGTGTGTACATCCCGAAAGGATGCCCTCATCAGGTGAGGTACACATCGCCGCTGGGGCAACTGTACTTGATGGTCATATCCTCCGACTTGATAAAGTCCGTTGCAATAGAGATGGGAGTCACCTCATTGCCAGAGAAACCCATTTTTACCAAGCAGAACAACTTTCTTCTTGAGGTTGCTTTGTCCATCGACCAAGAATTGCAAGCCCGCAACCCTCATGGGCCAGTTTTTTCAGAAATCTACGGTCGATTGCTCGCTTCGAAAATAATCGCGACGGTCGGCAACTCGAATATTGACAACACGTCGCGTCGGATTGCTTTGACCACCCGCCAACTCCGCTGGCTTGACGATTTCATCGACGCCAACTTGGCTCACAAGATTACTTTAGAGGACATGGCAGGGCAGGTCGCTCTCAGCCCATTTCATTTCTGCAGGGTATTCAAAGAGGCAACTGGCATCACGCCGCATGCGTACTTGACTGGCCGGCGGATCGATTGCGCCAAGAAGGGCCTTCAGTCCGATCATGCATCGATTCTTGACGTAGCTCTATCCGCTGGCTTCAGCGATGCATCACATTTCTCGCGTGTGTTCAATAAACACACAGGCGTCAGCCCAAGCGAGTACCGTCGCGAGGTGAATTGTTCAACGTCCAGAGCAATCTCATGAATCACGCCGAGTACTCACCAGGGTTTCACTTCGAGGAGATGATCGACATTCCCACCAAGGACATAAAGTTGTTTGCTAGTCTAGTGGGGGATGTCAACCCAATCCACCACGATCTCGCCACAGCCATGCACCGTGGTTACGAGGGCCTCGTCGCATGCGGGCCGCATGTTGCATCCTTGCTGGCCGCACTTTTAACCAAGCAGTTTTCGCCCCTGGGGCCTATGCTGGGACTGGGCTTCAACGCCCGGTTCACGCGCCCTTATCGGGTTGGGCCGGCATTATTTTCGTGGACTGTCGTTAACAGCCGCCAAAGCTCGAAGAACAATGGTTTGATACTTCGCCTGAATGGGACGGTACAGCAGGGTGCGGTTGGGATAATCCAAGCCACATCTACAGTGCTAATCATGCTCGAAACCGGCCCTGCTGTACATCACGGCTAACTTTCATGGTCTGAGAAAAGCCTGCATAAACCGACCTTGAAGGGCGGATTCATCAGACTTTCTCCCATCATCTCCTTACCAATCTCAGAAAAAAACAAGGGGGCCACAGCGCCCCCGTTGTCGTGTCCGGCAGGACCACTATCAGGTCAGAACAGGCTTTCCTTGACGTAAATGATGTCGTTGGGCTTGAGCTGGTCGTTCAGCCCCGGCTCGATCACCGTGACCTGGCCAGTGGCCTCATCGCGGCGGTGCACCTTGATGCCACGTTGCGTGCCGCGCAGCGTCAAGCCACCAGCGTTGGCCAGGGCCTGCAGCACGGTGGTGCCGCGCATCAGCACCTGGGCACCCGGGCGCTGCACCTCGCCATACATGTAGACCTGCGGCGCGCGGTCCACCCAGACGGTGTCGCCATTGCGCAGCTCGAAATCCGGCTCCGAGCCCACCGAAGCGAACACCCGGGTGAAATCGATTTCCTTGCGGAAAGGCTTGCCGTCCCGCGTGCCGGACACCACCACGATGTCCGAGCCCGAGCCCGGGATGATGCCGCCGGCCATGCCCATGATTTCGCTGAGCTTGTTGTTCGAGGCGATCACCGGGTAGCGGCCAGGCTTGTTGACCATGCCCAGCACCGAAACCTGGTTGGCCGCTGCCGTGACCAGCAAGATGGAAACCTGGGGCTGCTTGACGAAATTGCCGCTCTTGAGGCCGTTGGCGATGGTTTTTTCAGCATCGATGACGGTCTGGCCGCTGAGCTTGACCGAGCCCAGCAGCGGGTAGCTGATGGTGCCGTCGTCGTTGATGCGGGTCTCCAGCGTCAGGTCCTGGTTCTGGTACACGTTCACGCGGATGACGTCGCCGGGGCCCAGGGCGTAGTCCTTGTTGGCCTGGACGGCCACCGATGCCGATGCCGATGCCGGGGCCTGCGCCAGGGCGGCAGCGCCAGAAAGGGCCATCAAGGCGACCATTGCTCCCTTGAGCATGTCACGCATCCAAATCATGTGCACGATCCTTGTCTTGAAAAATCCTGAAGCCGGACTCGCCCGAAGGCCACCGGCGGCGCCAATGTATCACCGCGCCGCGACACCCGAGCCTGGTGATGGATCGCCAATGGCCGTCCGGGTTCCCTTCTCCTGCCCCCCCTGTGTGCGGGACAGGTAGTCGGCCACCGACGCGGCCGGCATCGGGCGGGCGATGAAGTAGCCCTGGATGTCATCGCACCCCAGGGCGCGCAACATCACCAGCTGCTCCTCGGTCTCGATGCCTTCGGCAGTGGTGTCCAGATGCAAGGCCCGGGCCAGGCTGATGATGGCCGTCACCACGGCCTGGGCGTCCTCGTCGCTGTCGAGCGAGCGCACGAACATGCCGTCGATCTTGAGCTTGTCCAGCGGGAAGCGCCGCAGGTAGGCCAGCGACGAGTAACCGGTGCCGAAATCGTCCATGGCCACCCGCACCCCGCGGCTGCGCAGGGCCGACAGGGTGGCCTGGGCCCCATCGTGGTCCTCGATCAGGGCCGATTCGGTGATCTCCAACTCCAGCCGCTCGGGCGCCAGACCGGTCTGTTGCAGCACCTCGTCGACCAGGTCGATCAGCGAGGAGCTGCGGAACTGCACCGCCGAGAGGTTGACCGCCACGCGCAGCTCACCCGGCCACTGGGTGGCGATGCGGCAGGCCTCGCGCAGCACCCAGGTGCCCAGGTTGACGATCTGACCGGTTTCTTCGGCCACGGGGATGAACTCGCCCGGACTGATGAGGCCGCGCTCGGAATGCTGCCAGCGCACCAGGGCCTCGAAGCCGATGACAGCGCCGGTCTGCAGGTGAACCTGCGGCTGGAAATGCAAGGTGAACTGCTCGGCAGCCAGCGCCAGGCCGAGCTCCTGCTGCAGGCGCACCCGCGAGCGGGCGGTCTCGGCCATGGGCAGGTCAAAGAAGCGATAGGTGTTGCGCCCTGCCGCCTTGGCCGCATACAGCGCCAGGTCGGCGCACTGCAGCAGCGACTGCGGGTCGGCCCCGTCTCGCGGCGCCAGGGCCACGCCGATGCTGGTGCGCGACTCCAGCATCACGTTGTCGCACTGGTAGGGCTCGGCCAGCAGCACCAGCAGGCGCTCGGCCAGGGCGGCGGCCTCGGCCTCGTCGGCGTAGCGCCAGGTCAGCAGGGCGAATTCGTCCCCACCCAGGCGGGCCAGCAGGTCGCCGTCGACCACGCAGGACTTCAGGCGCGCGCCCACCTTGCGCAGCAGCTGGTCGCCCACGCCGTGGCCGAAGGTGTCGTTGATGTTCTTGAAGTTGTCCAGGTCGATGAACAGCAAGGCACACGGCCGCTGCGCACCCTTCTGCCCCGCGCCCAGGCGCCCCAGCTCGGTGCTGAAGCGGTGGCGGTTGGCCAGGCCGGTGAGCGAGTCCTGGTTGGCCAGGCGGGCGAGCTCCTCGCGGGCCAGGCGGGTCTGGGTGATGTCCGAGCCCACGCCACGCCAGCCAGCAGCACGCCCTCGGTCATCGAACAGGGGCTTGGCAGACAGCGCCCACCAGTGCAGGTGCGGCCCCACCGACACCGGCAGCTCCAGGTCACGGAAAGGTTGCCCCATGCGGATGGAGGTGGTCAGGCTGGCCAGCGACTCGCGTGCCGAAGCGTCGTGTTTCGGCAGCAGCGAGGCCAGCAGCTCCAGGAAGGGCTGTTGCTGCAACTGCCTCTGAGACATGCCGAAAGACTCCGCCAGGCGAGCCGAGACGTGGCGCAGGTGACCGGTGGCGGAAATCTCCCACAGCCAATCGGAGGCGTGCTCCTCGAAGTCCCTGAGCAACAGATCGATCAGCTGCTTCTGGCGATCGGTTTCGGCATCCGCGCGCAGGCGGCTCATGAAGGTGCGCGCGTTGGCAAAGATCACACTCGACATCACCAGGGTGTAGACCACCAGCAGCACCATCAAGGAAGCGCTGGTGGCGTAGGTCGAACTCAGCAAGCCGATGATGCTGCCCACCCCCAGCGTGGCCACGTAAGCCCAGGCCGCCAGCAAAGTGGGGCTGAGCATGAAAGCGCCGCTGCAGATCATGCCGACCACCACGGCGGCGATCAACAGGGCCTCGGCGTGGCTGGCCTGGGGAAAGACGATGACCGGCATGACCGACCACAGCGCACCGTAGGCGATGACATGGGCCACCAGCGTGCGGGTGGCCCCCGGCATGGCCACGGGCCGGTGACCGGACGTGATCAGCTGGCGCCACCAGAAGATGGCGATCGGCAGCGTCAGGGACACGGTCAGCCCCCAGACCACCAGCCAGACATGCGGCAGCGAGTCCCAGAAGACGCTGCAGATGACCACGGTGTTGATGGCGTTGCCCACCGACACGAAGGGCATGATGCTCAGCAGCGCCAAAACCTGGCGCGCACGGAAGTACCTGGCCAGAGGGCCGTCAAGGGCCTCGCCGGGCATGGCATCCAGCATCCAGTGCTCGATGCGCGTCTTCCATTGGGTCGACCAGGATTGCTGGGTGGTGGACATCCCTGTCATGGCTGGGTAAAGCTGTGGCTGCTCATGAGATCGGCGCGCAGAGGTGAAACTTGACCGAAGCCCCGGGCCAAGTTCCACGCAGACCGGGCTTTCGGTCGCATGGCACACCGAATGTGGATACAGAGCGGTGCCAGATCCACCTCAGGCCAGGGCCAGCGGATGGCGTACCATCTCCGGCTCCCTGCATTGCGATGCTGTCATGAATTCCGACAAAAACCTGTCTGACGCCGAACGCTCTTTGCGAGACGCGGCCCTGGAATACCACCGCCTGCCCAGCCGCGGCAAGGTGGCCGTGAACCCGACCAAGCCCCTGACCAACCAGCGCGACCTGTCGCTGGCCTACTCGCCCGGCGTGGCTTACCCCTGCCTGGCCATCGAGCAAGACCCGACCCTCGCGGCCGAGTACACCTCGCGCGGCAACCTGGTGGCCGTGGTCACCAACGGCACCGCTGTGCTGGGCCTGGGCGACATCGGCCCGCTGGCCTCCAAGCCGGTCATGGAAGGCAAAGGCTGCCTGTTCAAGAAATTCGCCGGCATCGACGTCTTCGACATCGAACTGGCCGAGCGCGACCCGGACAAGCTGATCGACATCATCGCCTCGCTGGAGCCGACCCTGGGCGGCATCAACCTCGAGGACATCAAGGCGCCCGAGTGCTTCTACATCGAGCGCGAGCTGTCCAAGCGCATGAACATCCCGGTGTTCCACGACGACCAGCACGGCACGGCCATCATCTCCAGCGCGGCGCTGCTCAACGGCCTGGAGCTGGTGGGCAAGGACATCGCCCAGGTCAAGATGGCGGTCTCTGGCGCGGGCGCGGCCGCGATCGCCTGCCTGGAAGTGATGGTGGGGCTGGGGCTCAAGCGCGAAAACATCTTCGTGTGCGACTCCAAGGGCGTGATCCAGAGCGAGCGCGCCGACGCGCTGGCCGGCAAGCTCGACGAGTCCAAGCAGCGCTTCTGCCAGGTCACCTCGGCGCGCACGCTGGCCGACGTCATGGAAGGCGCGGACGTGTTCATGGGCTGCTCCACGGCCGGCGTGGTCACGGCCGAGATGGTCAAGACCATGGCCAAGCAACCCATCATCCTGGCGCTGGCCAACCCCGAGCCGGAAATTCGCCCCGAGATCGCCAAGGCCGCGCGCCCGGACTGCATCATCGCCACGGGCCGCTCGGACTACCCGAACCAGGTCAACAACGTCCTGTGCTTCCCGTACATCTTCCGGGGCGCGCTGGACTGCGGCGCCACCAAGATCACCGAGGCCATGAAGCTGGCTTGCGTGCGTCAGATCGCTGATCTGGCCAAAGCCGAAATCTCGGACGAAGTGGCCGCCGCCTACCCGGGCCGCGAGCTGCGCTTCGGCCCCGACTACCTGATCCCGACGCCGTTTGATTCGCGCCTGATCCTGCGCATCGCGCCGGCCGTGGCCGAAGCCGCTGCCGCATCGGGCGTGGCCACCCGCCCCATCGCCGACCTCAAGGCCTACCGCGAATCGCTGTCGCAGTTCGTCTCGAACACCGGCCTGTTCATGCGACCGCTGTTCATCGGTGCCAAGGCCGCGCCGCAGCGCAAGCGCATCGCCTACGCCGAGGGTGAAGACGACCGCGTGCTGCGCGCCGCCCAAGTGGCGGTCGACGAAGAGCTGGCATTCCCGCTGCTGGTCGGGCGCCCCGACGTGATCACCACGCGCATCGAGCGCGCCGGCCTGCGCCTGCAGCCGGGCGTGAACTGCGAGATCGTCAACCCGGGCAAGGACGACCGCTTCAAGCAGTACTACGAGGCCTATCACAAGCTGCGCGCCCGCGACGGCATCAGCCCCGACTTGGCCAAGGTGGTGGTGCGCCGCTCGAACTCGCTGATCGCCACGCTGCTGGTCAAGATGGGCGACGCCGACGGCATGATCTGCGGCGTCATCGGCCGCTACGACTTCCACCTCGAGCACATCCGCGACGTCATCGGCGTGCGCGAAGGTGCGCACGGTCTGGCCGCGCTGAACGCGCTGATCCTGGAGCAGCACAACCTGTTCATCGCCGACACCTTCGTCAACGAAGACCCGACGGCCGAGCAGCTCGCCGACATCGCCATGATGGCGGTCGAGGAAGTGCAGCGCTTCGGCCTGCCGCCGCGCGTGGCCTTCCTGTCGCACTCGATGTTCGGCTCGAGCAACCGGCCTTCGGCCAAGAAGATGCGCCAGGCGCGCGACATCTTCGTGCAACGCATGCCCCACATCCCCGCCGATGGCGAGATGCAGGGCGACGCTGCGTTGAGCGAGTCGGTGCGCCACAAGCTGCTGCCCGACAGCACGCTGGACGGCACGGCCAACATCCTGATCTGCCCGAACCTGGACGCGGCCAACATCCTCTTCAACGTGTTGAAGATGACCGGTGGCAACGGCGTGACGGTGGGCCCGATCCTGATGGGCGCGGCCGCACCGGTGCACATCCTGACGCCTTCGGCCACCGTGCGACGCATCGTCAACATGACCGCCGTGGCCGTGGGCCATGGCACGCCAGCCCAGGCTCGCTGAGTCGGGCCGCGAAGCCTCGGGCGCCGTGAGGTTGCCCGGGGCACTCCCTGCACAACATCGGTGCAGCACATAGACTGCCGCGATGAGCCAGTCCGCCGCCACGCCCTCTTCGACCTCCCACCTCGGGCTCGGCTACGCCGCCGCACTCGGCACCGTGGCCATCTGGGCGGGCTTCATCCTGATCTCGCGGCTGGGTGGCAAGAGCGCCCTCACCGGCTGGGACATCGTCGCGCTGCGACTGGGCACCGCCGCCATGATCCTGCTGCCGTTTTCGCTGAAGCTGCCTGCAGGCACCTGGCGTGACCGGCGCTTGTGGACACTGGCCCTGATCGGTGGCCTGCTATTCCTGGTGTTGGCCTACGCGGGCTTCAAGCTCGCACCGGCCGCACACGGCGGCATCTTGATGCCCGGCATGCAGCCCTTCCTGGTGACGGCGCTGGCGTGGGCCATCCTGGGCACGCGCCCGCCGCGCCAGCGCGTGCTGGCTTTGCTGCCCATCGCACTCGGCGTGGTGTGCGTGGCCGTGCCGGTGATCGCGGGGCTGGGGCATGGCCCCTCCACCCTGCCGGGTGACGCGCTGCTGCTCACCGCGTCGGTGGCGTGGGCGGCTTACAGCGTGCTGGTCAAGAAGTGGGTTTACGACCCTTGGCTGCTGACCCGTTTCGTGGCCATCGCCTCGGCGCTGGTCTACCTGCCGGTTTACCTGCTGTGGCTGCCCAAAGGGCTGGATCAGGTGCCGGCTTCGATGCTGTGGCTGCAGGCGCTCTACCAGGGCATCGGTCCGACCATCGTGGCCATGATCCTGTTCCTCAAGGCGGTGTCCATCCTGGGGGCCGAGCGCATGGGCGCGCTCGTGGCCCTGGTGCCGGTGCTGGCCGGCCTGGGCGCGGTGCCGCTGCTCGACGAGCCGCTCACGCCCTGGCTGGTGGCCGGGCTGGCGCTGGTGTCACTGGGGGCCTGGCTGGCGTCACGGCCGATCCGGCACTGAGCGCGTCGCCGGCTGCGGTGCCGGAGTGAGCGAAAATCGCCCACCTCCCAGGCCATGGGCCTCACCGACGACAGGCGCAGCACGTGTTTGAACAGACTTTCAAGAACATCGACGACATCCTGCACAAGGACGCAGGCTGCACCAGCGAGCTGGACTACACCGAGCAGTCTTCATGGCTGCTGTTCCTGAAGTACCTGGACGCGCTGGAGCAGGACAAAGCCGCCGAGGCCGCACTGGAAGGCAAACCCTACGATTTCATCCTGCACGAAGTCTTCAGGTGGGACAACTGGGCCGCGCCCAAAACGCCACAGGGCAAGCTGGACCACAACGCCGCCATGACGGGCGACGACCTGCGCACCTTCGTCAACGGCAAGCTGTTTCCGTACCTGGCCGCGTTCAAGCAGCGCGCCAGCGGCCCCAACACCATCGAATACAAGATCGGCGAGGTGTTTGGCGAGATCCAGAACAAGGTGCAAAGCGGCTACAACCTGCGCGACGTGATCGACCTGGTGGACGAGCTTCAGTTCAGGTCGCAAACGCAAAAGCACGAGCTCTCGCACCTGTACGAAGCCAAGATCAAGAACATGGGCAACGCCGGGCGCAACGGCGGCGAGTACTACACGCCCCGCCCGCTCATTCGCGCCATGATCGAGGTGCTGCAGCCCCGCATTGGCGAGCGCATCTACGACGGGGCCTGTGGCTCGGCCGGCTTTTTGTGCGAGGCGTTTGATTACCTGCGCGCCCGTGCCACCAGCACCGAAGACCTGGCCACGCTGCAAACGCGCACCTTCTACGGCAAAGAAAAGAAGAGCCTGGCCTACGTGATCGCGATCATGAACATGATCCTGCACGGCATCGAGGCGCCCAACATCGTCCACACCAACACCCTGGGCGAGAACATCAACGACATCCAGGACAAAGACCGCTACGACGTGATCCTGGCGAACCCGCCCTTTGGTGGCAAAGAGCGCAAGGAGGTTCAGCAGAACTTCCCGATCAAAACGGGCGAAACCGCCTTCTTGTTCATGCAGCACTTCGTCAAAAGCCTCAAGGCCGGCGGGCGCGCGGCCATCGTCATCAAGAACACCTTTTTGAGCAACACCGACAACGCCAGCGTGAGTTTGCGCAAGCTGCTGCTGGAGAGCTGCAACCTGCACACGGTGCTGGACTGCCCTGGCGGCACGTTCCAGGGTGCGGGGGTGAAGACGGTGGTGCTGTTTTTTGAGAAGGGCGCGCCCACGCGGCAGGTGTGGTTCTACCAGCTGAACCCGGGGCGCAGCCTGGGCAAGACCAACCCTTTGAACGATGCCGACCTGGCCGACTTTGTGGCGCGACAGCGGGGGTTTGAAACATCGGCGCAGAGCTGGTCTGTGGACGTGGCGGCGCTGGATGCGGGCACGTGGGATTTGTCGGTGAAGAACCCGGATGAGGGCGAGGTGGTGAAGATGCGCACGCCGGCGGAAATCTTGGATGAGATCGAGGTGCTGGATGCGGAGGCTGCGGGGGTGTTGGCTGGCATCCGGGAGTTGCTGTGAGCAAGCGTTGGACATACGCCAAGTTGGGCGATATCGCCGATGTACAAAGCGGGGGAACGCCATCGGTAGCCAACTCAGATTTTTGGGGGGGTGACATACCCTGGTATTCGTCAGGCGAGCTCAATGAAGTGCTCACAGTTGCACCTGAGCGCCGGATCACGGAAGCTGGTCTCGCCGGTTCAAATGCAAAGCTGTTCCCTGCAGGCTCGTTGCTTGTCGGTATGTACGACACCGCAGCAATGAAGATGTCTATCCTGGACCGAGACGCTGCGTTCAATCAAGCGATTGCCGGGGTCAAGCCGAACGACGCTCTGAACATTCGGTTTGTGTTCTATGCCTTGAATTCGATCAAGGACGAGCTTTTGGGCCAAAGGCGTGGCGTTCGTCAAAAAAATCTGAGCTTGGGCAAGGTCCGAGAGTTCCCGATTCCCTTGTGTCCGCTTGGTGAGCAGCACCGCATCGTCACCCTCCTCGACGAAGCCTTCGAGGGCATCGCCACCGCCAAGGCCCACGCCGAACAGAACCTGCGCAACAGCCGAACCCTGTTCGAGACGCTCCTCTCTCATGCTTTGGCTCGCGGAAATAGTGGCTGGCGAGAGGTCTCATTGGCTGATGCGACCGGAGGGGTCTGCACGGGTCCTTTTGGCTCGTTGCTTCACAAGAGCGATTACGTCGAAAACGGCATTCCTCTGATTAACCCTGCGCACATCACCGATGTTGGTTTTGCGCCAGATTTTCGCAAATCGGTGTCTGCGTTGACTGCACAGCGGCTGTCGAGTTATCTGCTGCACCAAGGCGACATCGTCATTGGTCGTCGAGGGGAAATGGGGCGCTGCGCGGTCGTATCCAAAGCCGAGGAAGGATGGTTGTGCGGCACTGGCAGCTTCATCATTAGATCCTCAAGCCAATGTGATTCACGGTTTCTAGCGAGGCTTCTGAGATCAGAGGGCTGCAAGAAGCGGCTTGAGAAAATTGCGGGTGGGGCTGTGATGCCGAACTTGAGCAATTCTGACCTTGGTGATTTCTTGATCTCGTTGCCACCGCTGGACGTTCAGCGAGAAATTCTTCGTGAGGTCGACGTCATGGCTCAGGAAATAGAGCGGCTTGAAGGCATCTACCAACGCAAACTCACCGCCCTCACCGAACTCCAGCAATCCCTCCTGCACCAGGCCTTCACTGGCAAGTTGTGACACCAGCTACCGCAGGCAAAACGCCCCGCATCAGTACGATTCCCGCCGCAAATCGCCCTGGCTAGAATGAACCGCATGGAACGTATCCAGTCCGTCAACGTTGCCCGCATTGCATGGTGTTGTGCCGATCACGGCATCACGCCAGGCGAACTCGCGGCCGAGGTGGACATGGCGCCCAACACCATGAGCCGAATCATGGCGGGCGAGTTGGGCCCCAGCTTCCAGCAACTCAGCAAGATCGCACAGCACTTCGGTCGCGGGGTCTTGTTCTTCCTGGAGGCTGGCCCCGTGGACGCCGGCACGGTGCACACCCCGCAGTTTCGCACCCTGGCTCGTCAAAAGCCTGAACTGTCTGCCCGCGTCAAAGCCCTGGTCGAGCGTGCCGAGCGTCAGCGTGACGTGTACCTAAGCCTGCGCGAAGACCTTGATGCCGATGCCCCCCCTTTGTTTTCCCCGCCTGATCTCACCGCTTGCGAGCCCAAGCGTGCTGCGGCCTTGGCCCGTCAATGGTTGGGCCTGAGCACAGGGCAGCAAAGCTTTGACAGCTACCGCGCGGCCATTGAAGCCCGGGGCATCCTGGTGTTCCGTGCCAGTGGTTATCACGGCAAATGGCAGATCGCCAAAGAGAGCCCCATCCTGGGGTTCGCTTTGTATGACGAACTCTGCCCGGTCATCCTCGTCAAAAAGCAGCACAGCGACACGCAGCTCACGTTCACCCTGATGCACGAGCTGGGTCACCTGCTGCTGCACAAGGCCAGCTCCATTGACGACGACGGCGACCTCCACGGGCAGCAAGGCGCTGAGCGTGAGGCCAATGCTTTCGCTGGGCATTTGCTTGTCCCTGAGGCAGCCTTGGCGACCATCGACGACGCCACGCGGCCTCAGGATGTGGCCGAGTTGGAGGCTTGGCTCAAGCCGGTGCGCAAGCAACTGGCGGTGAGCACGGAGGTCCTGCTTCGGCGGCTCACGGATGAGGGCCGTTTGCCTTCCGGGCTTTACGCAGCTTACCGGCAGTGGCGTGCAGCACAGCCTGTGCAGGATGGCACTGGCGGCAGTCGCGAATGGCGCCACCGTGAGCCCAAGCATTTGTTCGGCGACCGCTTCGTGCGCACGGTGCTGGACGCACTGGAGTCTCGTCACATCACCCTGGCCAAGGCCAGCGATTGCCTCGACAGCCTGAAGGTCAAGGACATCCGGGAACTCGAAAGGTTCTATGCGGGTTCTTGACGCTTCATCGATCATTTACGCCTGGGACAACTACCCGCCAGTCATCTTCCCTCCCCTTTGGGGCTGGATGGGCCAGTGCATGCGTGAGGGTCGTCTGGTGATTCCCTCCGTGGCTTTTGATGAAGTGCAGCGCAAGACGCCGGAATGCGCGGCCTGGATGCTGGATCAGCCCGTGACGCGTTTACCCATGACCGAGGCCATCTTGCTGGATGCCTTGCGCATCAAAGGGCTGATCGGCGTGGTGGGAGACCGTTACCACCCCAAGGGGGTTGGTGAAAACGACTTGTTGATCATCGCCACGGCTCGGGCGCACCAAGCCACTTTGGTGACGGACGAGGAGCGACAACTCAACCCCCCGCGTGAACCCACCAAGGTGAAGATCCCGGCGGTGTGCGCAAGGCCCGATGTGAACGTGGCTTGCGAAAACTACCTGGAGTTCATCAAGCAGGCGCGGCAAGTGTTTGGTTGATGGGCTGGGCATGTGGCGTTCGAGCCGCCATGCCTCAATCGTCCTCCAAAGGCAGCAGCCCCTGTGGCTGCGCTGGCGGCCATTGCCCCGCTTGCATGCACTTCTCAAACCAGCGGTGCATGGCGGCGTCCTCCAGGGCGTATTCGCCCCGGGCCGATTTCCACACCATGGCGGGCATGCGCTGGCGCAATGATTCCAGCGCACGCTGTGCCTGGGCCGCGTTCACCGGGTGGCCTGCCTTGTCGCGGTAAAAGCGCAAGGCTTCGGCGTCGTAAGGGCGGTAACGGGGGCCTTGTTCCAGCATGCGCCACAGCACCGCTTGCTCGGTGGGCTTGAGGCCCACGTAGTCCGACGCCATCTGGGCCTCGTCCTGCACCTGTTGGGCTTGCGCGGCGGCCAGCATGGCCACCTCAAAGCGCGTGCTCAGGGCCGCCAGGGGGCTGAGCACCTGGCCCAGGGCCGCCATGAAGAACTGCGGCCGAAAGCCGAACACCTCGAAGGCTTGCTGCAGCAGCCCCTGATCCACCGGCGCGAGCGACGGACGCTGGGCTTCAATCAGGGCCGCCACATGGGCGATGAAGTCTGGCCCCAATGGGGGCATGCGCTGGATCTGGGAGCCATAAAACGGCGCGCCAGCGGTGTTGACCAGGCGCAGCAGCTTGTCGCGGTCAGAGCCCGACATCACCAGCATCAGCTTGACCAAGCCCGGCTGGTTGAGCTGGTCGCGGGCAGATTTGAGCGCCGTCATGGCTGCTTCACCGGCTTCGCTGGTGAGGGCGTGCTGGGCTTCATCGATGATCAGCGCCACCGGCTGGCCGGCGGTTTCGTGCAACAAGCGCAGGGCGTCGGTCAGCGTCAAGCCGTCGACCTTGCCTATCTTGCTGGTGTCCACTTCCAGGCCGCCCACCTTCACCTTGTCCAGGCCGGCTTTTCGGGCCGTGCGGGCCACCAGGCCGAGCTGGGGCGTCAGCGCCTGGGCAATCGCATCGGCAATCAAGCCACCCGGGTCTCGGCGGGTGTCGGCCCACAAATCAACGTACACCACCACCACCCCAGCCGCCTGCAGGGCCGGACGCAAATCGCCTTGCAGGAAGGTGGATTTGCCGGTGCGGCGTGGCGCCGCCAGGAACAGGCCGTTGTGTGCATCGCCCAGCAGGGCCTTGCCTTGCAATGCGGCCACCAGTTCTTGCGCCAGCGCGGTGCGGGGGAAGGCGATCATGCTGATCATTGGAAATTATCCAGGAATCGATAATTTATCCAACTTTGAATAAAAGTCAATGAAACTGAGGGGGAGGCGTGCGGAACAGAGGGGGTCGAAGCGGCGTGTAACATCCTTTATCCATGCCATGAACCACCCTGCGGCAAAGGGAGCTCCGCGCCATCCAGGACGCGGGGGCCGCAGACACCCCCTCATGAACGAAGCCGAAACCCGCGCCGAACACATCGACCCGGCCCTCAAGGCCGCTGGCTGGGGCGTGGTCGAAGGCAGCCGCATCTTGCGTGAGCACGCCATCACGCAGGGCCGGCTGCAAGGCGGCGGCAAACGCACCCGCGCCGACATTGCCGACTACGTGCTGGTCTACCGCAACACCAAGCTGGCCGTGATCGAGGCCAAGGCCTGGGGCAAGTCGCACACCGAAGGCGTGGGCCAGGCCAAGAGCTATGCCGCCAAGCTGGCGCTGCGCTTCACCTACGCCACCAACGGGCAGGCCATCTACGGCATCGACATGCAGCAGGGCACCGAAGGCGATGTGCCGGCCTTCCCCAGCCCCGATGAGCTGTGGGCCCAGACCTTTGCCGAGGCCAATGCCTGGCGCGACCGCTTTGCCGCCATCCCCTTTGAAGACAAAGGCGGCACCTGGCAGGGGCGCTACTACCAGGAAATCGCCATTGGCCGCGTGCTGGACGCCATCGCCCATGGGCGCGACCGCATCCTGCTGACGCTGGCCACCGGCACGGGCAAAACCTTCGTGGCGTTTCAACTCGCCTGGAAGCTGTTCCAAAGCCGCTGGAACCTGAACGACTGGAAAGCGGGGGGCGAGCCGCAACGCCGCCCGCGCATCCTGTTCCTGGCTGACCGAAACATCCTGGCCAACCAGGCTTACAACGCCTTCTCGGCGTTTGCCGAAGATGCCCTGGTGCGCATCGAACCCGATGCCATCCGCAAGAAGGGGCGCGTGCCCAAGAACGGCAGCGTGTTCTTCACCATCTTCCAGACCTTCATGAGCGGACCCGATGGGGCCCCGTACTTTGGCGATTACCCGCCCGACTTCTTCGACTTCATCGTCATCGACGAATGCCACCGCGGTGGTGCCAAGGACGAAAGCGCCTGGCGCGCCATCCTTGAATACTTTGCGCCGGCTGTGCAACTGGGCCTGACGGCAACGCCCAAGCGCACGCTCAACGCCGACACCTACGCTTACTTCGGCGAACCGGTGTACCAGTACTCGCTGAAAGAAGGCATCAACGATGGCTTCCTGACGCCGTTCAAGGTCAAGCAAATCGCGACCACGCTGGACGAGTACGTTTACACCGCCGACGACGAGGTGGTGGATGGCGCCGTAGAGCAAGGCAAGCGCTACGAAGAAAAGGACTTCAACCGCATCATCGAGATCAAGGCGCGCGAGGCCTACCGAGTCAAGCTCTTCATGAACATGATCGACCAGCGCGACAAGACCATCGTCTTCTGTGCCACGCAAGACCATGCGCTGGCGGTGCGCGACCTGATCAACCAGCAAAAGACCGGCAAAGACCCGCTGTACTGCGTGCGCGTGACGGCCAACGATGGCGCCCTGGGCGAGCAGCACCTGCGTGATTTCCAGGACAACGAGAAAACCATCCCGACGGTGCTGACGACCTCACAGAAGCTGTCGACCGGCGTGGATGCGCGCAACGTGCGCAACATCGTGCTGATGCGGCCCATCAACTCGATGATCGAGTTCAAGCAGATCATTGGCCGGGGCACGCGCCTCTACGACGGCAAGGACCACTTCACGATCTACGACTTCGTCAAGGCCCACCACCTGTTCAGCGACCCGGAGTGGGATGGTGAACCCATCGCCCCGGAGCCACCCACGACGGGTGGCACATATCCCCCAAAGCCAGACGTGGTGCCGGGCGGAACGGGTGAGCCGCCCTCACCCGAGCCGGTGGACAAGCCACGCATGGCCAAGGTGAAGCTGGCCGATGGCAAGGCACGCAAGATCCAGCACATGGCATCCACCTCGTTCTGGAGCGCCGATGGCAAGCCGATGTCAGCGGTGCAGTTCATGGAGGCCCTGTTCGGCGTGCTGCCCGACTTCTTCAAGGACGAAGACGAGTTGCGCCGCATTTGGATCGACCCGCAAACCCGCAGGGCGCTGCTGACTGGCTTGGCTGAGAAGGGCTTTGGCCGTGAGCCGCTGCGCGAGATGCAGAAGATCGTCGAGGCCGAACAGAGCGACCTGTTCGATGTACTGGCCCATGTCGCCTTTGCGCATGAGCCGCTGACACGCGAGGCACGAGCCGAGCACGCGCGGGCCGTGGCGCTGGCCGCCGACGGCCTGACCGACAAGCAGCAGGCCTTCGTGGTATTCGTGCTGGGGCAGTACGTGCTGCGCGGTGTCGATGAGCTGGACGACGCCAAGATCAAGGACCTGCTCAAGCTCAAGTACAACAACGCCATTGCCGACGCCTTGGCCGAACTGGGCCAGCCGGATCAGGTGCGGCGCGTGTTCGTGGGGTTCCAGCGGCACCTGTACGAGCCGCAAGGATTGAACTGAGCCGCCCGTCAGGGCAGCTCACGCCCGCATCACAAGCTCAACTGCTTGGCGATGATCTCGTTCATGATCTCGTGCGTGCCGCCGCCGATCGCGAGGATGCGGTTGTCGCGGTAGAGGCGCTCGACCACCGACTCGCGCATGTAGCCCATGCCGCCGAAGATCTGCACCGCCTCGTAGGTGACCTTGTCGGACACCTCGGTGGCGAAGTTCTTGGCCATGGACACTTCCTGCACCGCAGGCTTGCCGGCCTGCATGCGGGCGGCGACGCGCAAGGTGTACTCGCGGGCCACGTCCACCTGCGTGGCCATCTCGGCCAGCTTGTGGCGGATGACCTGGTGCTTGGACAGGGGCTTGCCGAAGGTGACGCGGTCCTTGACGTAGTCCAGGCAGGCTTCGAGCGCCATCTGCGCGGTCATGTAGGCCATGACGGCCAGGGCCAGCCGCTCGGCCTGGAAGTTGGCCATGATCAGCATGAAGCCGGCGTTCTCGGGGCCGATGAGGTTGCCCACGGGCACGCGGCAATCTTCGAAGAACAACTCGGCCGTGTCAGACGCCCACCAGCCCATTTTTTGCAGGTTGCGGCCCACGCTGAAGCCGGGCGTGCCCTTGTCGATCAGCAGCAGCGAGACCCCACCGTAGCCCTCGCCGCCGGTGCGCACGGCAACGGTGTAGTGGTCGGCGCGCACGCCCGAGGTGATGAAGGTCTTGCTGCCGTTGACGACGTAGTGGTCGCCATCGCGCACGGCGCGGGTGCGCAGGTTGGCCACGTCGGAGCCGCCACCGGGCTCGGTGATGGCCAGGGCCATGATCTTCTCGCCGCTGAGCACAGCCGGCACGACGCGCTGCTGCACCTCGGGCGAGGCACCACGCCACACGGGCGGCAGGCCGATGTCGAGCGAGCCCAGGCTGGCCACCAGGCCGCCCGAGGTGCTGCGCATGAGCTCTTCGCTGACGGCCACCTTCATGAACACGTCGTGCTCGCCGGTGCCACCCAGGTGCTCGGGGTGCCCGATGCCCAGGATGCCCAGCTCGCCGCCCTTGCGGTAGAGCTCGCGCGGGAACGTGCCAGCCTCTTCCCACTCGGCGATGTGCGGCAGGATCTCCTGCTGCACGAAGCGGCGCGTGGTCTCGCGGACCATGTCGTGGGTTTCGTTGAAGTAGGTGGGGAAGCTGGGGTGGGTCATGGGTGGCTCTGGTGATCTGAACGTCGAGCGACGGGGTTGCCAAGCAGCCTAGGGAATCCCCTTGCCGCCTTCCATCGGTAGTTTACCTATATGGTCATTGATTGACGTTTACGTCACTCGCACACAGAATCGTTCCATCGATCAAGCTGGGTGCACTGCGCCCACGCTGGCCTTTCCTCACCTGCCGAAAACCACCCATGAGCACCCCAGCCCACTACGACAGCATCTTCCGCCCCGGTCTGTTCAAGGACCAGGTCCACATCGTGACGGGCGGCGGCTCGGGCATCGGGCGCTGCACGGCGCACGAGCTGGCCGCGCTGGGCGCCACGGTGGTCATCACCGGCCGCAACGAAGAAAAGCTGGCACGCACTGCCGCCGAGATCACCGAGGACGGCGGCAAGGTCTTCACCGCCGCCTTCGACATCCGCGACGAGGACCAGGTCAAGGCTGCCGTGGCTGCCATCGTCGAGAAACACGGCCGCATCCACGGCCTGGTCAACAACGCGGGCGGGCAGTTCCCCTCGCCGGTGTCGGCCATCTCCAAGCGCGGCTTTGACGCGGTGGTCACCAACAACCTGACCGGCGGCTTCCTGATGATGCGCGAGGTCTACAACCAGAGCATGGCCAAGCATGGCGGGGCCGTGGTCAACATGACGGCCGACATGTGGAACGGCATGCCAGGCATGGCGCACAGCGGTGCCGCACGAGCGGGCATGGCCAACCTGACCAAGACCGCTGCCTATGAGTGGGCCGCCTCGCACGTGCGCGTGAACGCCGTGGCCCCGGGCTGGATCGCGTCCAGCGGCATGGACAGCTACGGCCCGGCCATGGCGCCCATGATCCGCATGCTCAAGGACAACCTGCCGGCCAAGCGCATGGGCCTGGAGGCCGAGGTCAGCTCGGTGATCTGCTTCCTGCTCAGCCCGGGCGCCGCCTTCGTCACGGGCATCACGGTGGCCATCGACGGCGGCGCACCGCTGCACAGCCCCGTCATGCCCACGCCCAACCACGCAGGGGCGCCCAGCTTCAATGGCTTTCACCGTGCGGTGACGCCGGGGGTGCTGCAGGGCGACGCGAGCTGAACCGCCGGGGCCTGAGCGCCCGGATCGGGACGCCGCTCAAGGCGTGACCAGCTTTTGTCCAGCCCTTTGGCACCAACATGGTCTTTGTCGCTGCCTAAAATCAATGCAACCTTGATTCAAAACAGCGACACCCCATGTCCATGCTGAACGCGGTGCTCGTCGCCGCAGCCCTGCTTTTCGCGGCCAAGTCCATCGCCTGGCTGATCCAGCGCCAGCAGGGCAACGGCGGCATCGTCGACGCCATCTGGGCCTGGGCGCTGGGCGGCCTGGCCGTGTGGTTCGCCCTTGCGGGCAGCGCCGCACCCGACGTGCGCTGGACCCTGGCCGCCATGGGTGGCCTGTGGGGCCTGAGGCTGGGCACCTACCTGTGGCGCCGCAACTGGCGCGCGACCGAAGACTGGCGCTACGCCAAGTTCCGCGCCGAATGGGGCCCCAAGGCGCAATCCAAGATGTTCTGGTTCTTCCAGTTCCAGAACCTGTTCACGCTGGCCCTGGCCTGCAGCGCCTTCCTGCCTGCGGCCTACCGCGAAGGCTCGCCCGGCCCCGTGGCCCTGGGCCTGGCCGTGGCCATCCTGCTGTTGTCGGTGTGGGGAGAAGGCCTGGCCGACGATCAGCTGCGCCGTTTCAAGGCGGACCCCAGCCAACGCGGCCGCGTCTGCGACGTGGGCCTGTGGCGCTACAGCCGCCACCCCAACTACTTCTTCGAGTGCGTGCACTGGCTGGCCTACCTGCCGCTGGCCTGGGGCAGCGACCTGTGGGCCTGGGGCCTGATCGCGCCGCTGGTGATGGTGCTGCTGCTGCTCAAGATTTCGGGTGTGCCCTTGCTCGAAGCCGAAATGGCCCGCCGCAAGCCCGGCTACGCCGAGTACATGCGCCGCACCAGCATGCTCGTGCCCTGGCCCCCCAAGGCTGGCTGAACGCATCGCCTCTGCACATTCGCTGCACAACCTTTGCATCCGATCGCGCATCGGCTGCGTAAGTCCAGTCAGTCCCCCGCGTCAATTCAGGAGATCCGACCATGATGTTCGCACTCGACTGGGCCGAAGCCGGCCTGCTGCCCGATGCCGTGATCCGCGCCGGCATGCGGCGCCTGATGGCGCAACGCCTGGCAGCGCACCACGACATGCCGCTGTCGCGCCGCACGGCCGAGTTCCGCGCCTTCGTCGACCAGCTCAAGGCCAGCCCGATCGCCATCCACACGGCGGATGCCAACGTGCAGCACTACGAGGTGCCGGCGCAGTTCTTCCACCAGCACCTGGGCCCGCGCCTGAAGTACTCGTGCTGCTGGTACGAGCGTGGCACCGAGACGCTGGCCGAGGCCGAAGAGGCCATGCTGCGCGTCTACGCCGAACGCGCCCAGCTCAACGCCCTGCCCCCCGGTGCCCGCGTGCTCGACCTCGGTTGCGGCTGGGGTTCGCTGAGCCTGTGGCTGGCTGAAAAGTACCCTCACCTGCAGATCGTCGGCTTCAGCAACTCGAATGGCCAGCGTGAGTTCATCGAAGGCCGCGCCCGCGAGCGGGGTTTCAACAACCTGCGCATCGTCACCGGCAACGTGGCCACCGACCCGATGCCCGCCGACGCGCTGCAGCAAGGCTTCGACCGCGTCATCTCCATCGAGATGTTCGAGCACATGCGCAACTACCAGCTGCTGCTCAAGAAGGTGCGCGGCTGGATGAAGGACGACGCCAAGCTCTTCGTGCACATCTTCGCCCACCCCACCCTCGCCTACCCCTACGAGGTCAAGGACAAGAGCGACTGGATGACCCAGTACTTCTTCCTGGGCGGCATCATGCCCAACGAGCAACTGCTGGCCCAGTTCCAGGACGACGTCAAACTCGTCAACCAGTGGTGGGTGGACGGCACGCACTACCAGAAGACGGCCGAGCACTGGCTGCAAGGCATGGACGGCAACAAGGCCGCCGTGCTGGCCACCTTCAAGCAGTGCTACGGCGATGACGCCGAGCGCTGGGTGCAGCGCTGGCGCATGTTCTACATGGCCGTGGCGGAGTTCTTCGGCTACGAGCACGGCAGCGAGTGGGGCGTGACCCACCTGCTGTTCGAAGCACGTTGAGCGGGCGGCGCGCATGAACTTCATCAACCAGTTGCGCCTGACCGCCGTGGCCGCCGCCTCGGTGCTGGCGCACGACCTGTGCCTGGCCGAGACCGTGGTCGGCTTCGCGCGCGATGCGGCCACGCAGCGCTTCCTCTACGCCGAGGTGCACGAGTTCAACCGCGCGCCAGACGGCAAGGTGCTCACGGCACAGGCGCGCTACCTGGATCCTCAGGGCCGCGAGATCGCCCGCAAGTCGCTCGACTACCGAGCCAACCGCTTCATCCCCGTCTACAAGATGGAGGTGCCTGCGCAGCGCTACACCGAGGGCATCCGCAGCAACGCGGACCCGGTGGTCGTGTTCAAGCAGGATGGCGAGCGCGAGGAGACCAAAAGCCTGGCGCGCGAGCCCGGCCTGGAGGCCGCCGACTCGGGCTTCAATCACCTGCTGATGGACCAGCTGCCAAGGCTGCTTCAAGGCGAGACGGTGGGCTTTCGGCTCATCGTGGCGGGCCAGATCGACAGCTTTCGGTTTCGCGCCAAACAGGTGGGAGAGACCACCTTCGAGCAGACCCCGGCCGTCAAACTTCGCGTCGAGCCCGACTCGCTGCTCCGGCTGGTGGTCGACCCGCTTGAGCTGGTCTATGACCGCCAGGGCACGCGGCTGATCAGCTACCGTGGCGTCTCCAACATCATCGACCCGCGCACGCAGCAGGTCTACAAGCAAGTCGTCATCACCTACGGCGGCCCGGTGCCGCCCGAGGTGCGTTGGCTTCAGCGAACGGCGGCCACGCCCTGAGCGCCGCCCGCCTGGTGGCGCCCCGTCCACACCGCGATCTTGCGGTAGAGCTCGCCCACCGGCACCGGCTTGGGCACGTGGTCGTTCATGCCTGCTTCGAGCACCTTCTCGCGCTCGCCTGACATGGCGTTGGCCGTCATCGCGATGACGGGCACGCGCGACCACTCGGGCTGCTCGCGCATCAAGCGCGTGGCCGTGTAGCCGTCCATCTCGGGCATCTGGCAGTCCATCAGCACACAGTCGAACTCGCCCGCTTTCAGGCAGGCCAATGCCTGTTGCCCGTCGCCAGCCAAGGTCACCTGGATGCCGACTCGCTCGAGCAAGGCCACGGCCAGCTCCTGGTTGACCTCGTTGTCTTCGACGAGCAGCACGCGCAAGCCAGCCAGCTCCGGGTGGTCGGCGGCGCCCGGCAGGCTCATCAGGCGTGTGACGGTTGCGGTCGGCATCGACGTGGGGGCTTCGGCCACCACACCAAAAGGCAGCTCGACCCAGAAGGTGCTGCCATGTCCAGGCTCGCTGGCCACGTCGATGCGCCCGCCCATGCGCTCGACCAGCTGGCGGCTGATGGCCAGGCCCAACTCGGTGCCACCGAAGCGGCGAGACGTCGATGCATCGGCCTGCGTGAAGGGCTGGAACAGGCGGCTCATCTGATCGGCGGTCATGCCAAGGCCCGTGTCTTGCACCATGAAGCGAAGGCGCAGCCCCTGACCCGCCTCACCCTCAGAAGCCACAGGCGCCACCGTGTCGACCCGCAAAGCCACCCGGCCCCGGGCGGTGAACTTGACGGCGTTGCCCATGAGGTTGAGCAGCACCTGCTGCAAGCGCAAGGGGTCCCCGCGCAGGCGAGGCGGCACGTCGGGGGCCACCTCGGAACTCAGGATCAGGCTCTGCTCGCGGGCCCTCACCCCGACGATTTCGCTGACGCTGCGCACCACGTCGTCGAGGTCGAAATCAACGGTGTCGATGTCGAGCTTGCCCGCTTCGATCTTGGAGAAATCGAGGATGTCGTTGAGGATGCCCATGAGCAGGTCGGCCGAGGAGCGCACGCGCTGGATGTAGTCACGCTGGGGCTCGGGCAGGCCACTGTGCAGGGTCAGGTCGGCCATGCCGATGATGGCGTTCATGGGCGTGCGGATTTCGTGGCTGACGTTGGCCAGGAATTCGCCCTTGGCCGCGCTGGCCAGCTCGGCCGCTTCCTTCTCGACGGCCAGTTGCTGGGCTTGACGCTCCATGGCCTGACGCGTCTCGACCTGTTCAAGCAACGAGGCCCGCATGTCGTTGATCGCACCGGCCAGCACGTCGATTTCATCGGGTCCGTCATGGCGTGGGCGCTCCAGGTGCAGCGGCTGGTCGAGGTGGTCCAGGCTGAGCTCACCCGCGTAGCGCGAGACCTGCTGCAGCGGGCGCAGCACCAGCTGCCGCACGCCCACCAGCAACACCAGCGCCAGGGCCGCCGAGCGCACCAGCTCGGTCAGCAAAATGCCCAGGGCCATGTTGCCCACCCGCCCCAGCAAGCCGCTGAGCGAGACCTCGACGCGCAAGGTGCCCACCGACTGGGCGCGCACACCGGGCTGGATGCCATCTTCGTCAGGCGCCAGCAGCGGGTACTCGCGCACCTCGGTCGGGGCCGACCAGATGGACCACCCTGGTTTGACGGGACCGACCACGGGGGCCACCGCGAAAGGCAGGTCGCTGTCGATGCTCACCCGGCTCACATCGGGGTAGCGTGCGATGCCCGCCAGCTGGTGGCGAATCTGTCCCTCGTCGAGCTGCCAGACGCTGGCCGACAGGGCCGGCACGTGGGTCGCACCGATGCGCTCGAGGAAAGCATCCAGGTCGTCCTGGCCGCTGCGGTAAGCCGCGTGAAGCTGGTAGGCCGCTGCCAGGCAGGCCACCACCACGCTGATCAGCAGCACCTGCCGAACCAGTCGGCGCGAGATCGAGCGAATCATCGTCGCCCCTTCGCATCCGCAGCCGGTGCTGACACCGCAGCAGGCGCCCACTGCCTGTGCAGCTCGTCCAGCATGCGCTGGTGCTCACCCGAGCGTTTGATGGCGCGCAGCCCTTGCTCGAATGCATGCGCCAGTCGCTCGCCCTCAGGCCTGGCGCGGGTGAAGCCCAGCCAGAACCCATCGACGCTGATGCGCCCCACGCGCTGCACCTGGCCACTCAGTGAAGGATCGATCTGCAGGCGGTACCAGGCGGGCAAGGTGTTGACCAGGATGTAGTCCACGCGACCAGCGGCCAGCATGTGCAGCAGGTTGCCGTCCGACGTGGCCGGTTTGCGCTGGATGCGAGGATCGGACATGAACGAGGTGGGGTAGGTGTAGCCCACGGTGATGCCCACGCTGCTGCCGCGCAGGTCTTCCTGCACGATTGGTCGCATGGGCACAGAGGTGTCCGGGCTGCGCCTGGCAAAGATCGCCAGCTCTTCCTCGAACATGGGAGTTGGGTGCCAGTGGTAGAGGGCCTCGTTGGCCGCCGTGCGCGTGGCGTTGAAACAGGCCACGACGGTGCCCTTTTCAGCCTCCAGCATGCAGCGCGCGAACGGCAGCGTGCGGAAGCGCACCGACACGCCCTGGCTGGCAAAGGCCTGGCGCACCAGGCGAGGTGTCAGGCCCTGCGGCTCGTCGTTGCCAGCCATGCGGTAGCTGTAAGGAGGCCAGTCGTCCTCGGCGCCGATGACGATGGTTTCGGCGCGAAGCGAAGCCGCGCCTGCGCCCAAAGCACACGCCAAACCCATCCACCGAACCGCCCGACCGAGCATCACCACCTTCTGGTCTCGAAGGTGACTGTATCGTCCTTTGGTGCGACTGCCCACGCGCATGAACACGGGCATTGACGGTGTGACGGTGGCACGATGACGCACCAGCGTTTGACGTTAGGCGATGGCCTGCGCACCAGGGTGCGCTCAATGGCGCAGCGGGGCCTCTTCGTCAGAGCACATCCACCGGCAGCTTCAGGTATCGGCGGCCATCGGCCTCTGGCGGCGGCAGGTGCCCTGCCCGCACGTTGACCTGAATCGACGGCAGGATCAGGCGCGGCATGGCCAGCGTGGCATCGCGCGCCTGGCGCATGGCCACGAACGCGGCCTCGTCCACACCCTCGTGCACATGGACATTGCCCTGGCGCTGCTCGCTGACCGTGCAAACGGCCAAAGGAGCGCGGTCGGTGACGGGGTAGTCATGGCACATGAACAAGCGCGTTTCAGGCGGCAGGGCCAGCAGACGCTGGATCGAGCCGTAGAGCGCATGCGCGTCGCCGCCGGGGAAGTCGCAGCGCGCCGTGCCCACGTCAGGCGGGAACAGGGTGTCGCCCACGAACACGGCATCGCCCACCACGTAAGCCAGGTCGGCCGGCGTGTGCCCTGGCACGTGCCAGGCCTGGGCCTTCAAGGCCCCGATCGAGAACACTTCACCGTCGGCGAACAGGTGGTCGAACTGCGATCCATCGGTGGCGAAACCGGGCTCCAGGTTGAAGATGGGTCTGAACACACCCTGCACGCGTCGAATGGCCTCGCCGATGGCGATGCGCCCTCCCAACTCGGCTTTGAGGTACGGTGCCGAGCTCAGGTGATCGGCATGCGCGTGGGTTTCCAGGATCCAGTCCACCGTCAAGCCCTTGGCCCGCACGAATGCGATGACCGCATCGGCCGAGTCGCGCCGGGTGCGACCACTGGCCGGATCGAAGTCCAGCACCGGGTCGACGATGGCGGCGCGCCCACCGACCTGGTCGTACACGACGTGGGTGAAGGTACTGGTGGCAGGGTCGAAAAACGACTGGACAAGGGCGGGGGCGGCGGAGGGGCTCATGGGACTCCCGATGACGGCTGCAAAGAGCCGAGTTCAAGCTGACGCAATCACTTTATTGACAAACCATCTATTCGTCAACATAATTTAAATCATGCAAGTGAAAGACCCTGCGCAAGTACTCACGCGCCCTCGCCCGCCCAAGCCCGACCTGGCATCGCTGCAAGCCTCGGCCAACCAGGCCTGCGCGCTGCTCAAGGTGCTGGCCCATGGCGACCGGCTCATCATCCTGTGCCGCCTGGCCCAGGGCGAGTTCTGCGTGGGCGAGCTGGAAGAAGACCTCGGCATCCGCCAGCCCACGCTGTCGCAGCAACTCGGCGTGCTCCGGCAAGAAGGCCTGGTCGCCACCCGCCGCGAAGGCAAACACATCTTCTACAAGCTGGTCAGCGAAGACGCACTGGCCGTGCTCACCGTGCTGCACGAGCGCATGTGCAGCCAGGCCATGCCCGAATGAACCCATGTTGACGACTGCCTTGCTGGGCGCCCTCATCGGCCTGGTGCTGGCCTTGACCGGCGCGGGCGGTGGCGTGTTGTCCATCCCGCTGCTGGTGCTGGTGCTGCATCAGCCCATGGCACAAGCCGCCCCCGCGGGCTTGCTGGCCGTGGGGCTGGCTGCGGCACTGGGCGCGGTGCTGGGCCTGCGGCAAGGCATCGTGCGCTACCGCGCTGCGCTGCTCATCGGCCTGATGGGCATGCTGGCCGCACCGCTGGGCGTGTGGCTGGCGCACCAACTGCCCGCCATGCCCCTGCTGCTGGGCATGTCGGCGCTGCTGGCCTGGCTGGGCTGGCGCGCGTGGCGTGACAGCGCCTTGCCGGGCGGCGAGGCCACCCGGCTGGAGCAGGTGCCGTGTCAGGTCATCGCGCCGGGCGAGCCCTTGAAGTGGACCGCTCCTTGCGCACGCGCTTTGGCCGTCACAGGTCTGCAATCGGGCCTGCTCAGTGGCCTGGTGGGCGTGGGCGGTGGCTTCGTGATCGTGCCCGCCTTGCAGCGCCACACCGACCTCGACCTGCCCAGCGTGCAAGCCACGTCGCTGGCGGTGATCGCGCTGGTGTCCATCAGTGGTGTGGGCGCGGCCATCGGGCACGGGTCGGTGTCGGTCGAGCTCGCCCTGCCCTTTGCTGGCGGGGCCGTGCTGGCCTTGTTGGCAGGCCGGCGCTGGGCCGACCTGCTGCCCGTGAGCTGGATGAAGCGGGGCTTCGCCGTGCTGAGCCTGCTCACCGCCGCGCTGATGCTGGCGCGCGCAGCGGGCGGGCTTTGAGCCATGGGGCCAAGGCGGCCCGGATCGCTCGGCCGGGGGCGTCAGCCGTTGATCGTCGCCGGGCTGTAGCACAGGCGGCTGGGCCGAATGCCCATGCGCACCAGCGAGATCAAATAGCCGATGCCCGCCTGGTTCGGGTCGATCACCGGCACATAGGCCTGCAGCGCTTCGCTCAGCAGCACCGAGAGCTTCTCGGCCACGCCCACGAAGCCGGTGCAGCCCAGCAAGAGCGACTGCGCCCCGCGCTCGTTGATCAACTTGAGCGCCACCGGGAAGGACTTGGCCACCACCACGTCGACGTTCGAGAGTTGATCGACCGGGCAATCGATGGGAGCGATGCCGGCGAAGTTCTCTGACTGCCCATACGTCAGCACATGGCCCTGCTGCATGGCCAGCGTGCTGGGCAAAATCGTCAGGATGCCGAAGCGCTGGCTCAACCCCAGCGCCGTGAACGCCGAGGTCGGGAAGCCCCCGATGATCGGGATGTCGATGACCTCGCGAGCGGCCTCCACACCGCACATGTCGAAGTCGCTCAACCAGATGCCATCGAAGCCCTGGTCCTGCAGCGACTTGGCCAGCTTCACCACCGGAAAGCCGTTTTCCAGCCAGTCGGTGCGGTTCTGGATGCAGTCGTGGCCCTGGTCGATGTTGTGCACGCTCACGTCCACATCGGGCGGCAGCACGGGCGCCACGGCCTTGAGCAACAGGTCGTTGAACTGGCTGGTGTTGACGGGCGCGATGATCGCGATGCGCAAACGGCGGGTTGCATCAGCCATGCTGAACCTCCTGGTGCGAAGCATGAACGGGCATGGCCGCGAGCTTTTCCACCGGCACGTATGGTCCGCGGTAGCCCAGCGTGTTGACCTGCTGCATGAAGCTGTCGAGGATGAGCCCGTTCGGCACGCGCAGCAGCGGGTTCGCAGACAGGCCCAGCAGCGTGACGGGTCGCCCGCGGTAAGCCGGGTTCAGGCTGCCATCGGGCTGAACGATGTCGCCATTCGACGCCACGACTTCGCCATCGCCCTCGAAGAACCAGCAGATGCTGTCGGGCGCCATGCACAAAGGCTGCGCGCGGTCGCTGGCCCAGGCCAGCAGCGACTCGTTCTGGTACAGCACCTCGGCCGTGTGGCCGCCTGCCTTGACGGTCACGGTGCCCAGGTCGAACCCACCGGTGGTGTCCACCGCCGCTTCCCACAACTCACCGGTGGGGAACAGCGCCAGTGCCTTCACGCCCCAACGGTCATGCAGCTGCTTGATCACCTCGTCCACGCTCTTGAAAGCACCGGCACGCACCGAACGACCGAACTCCAGCGCCCGCGTCAGCGTGCCCGTGATGGGCAGGGCCTCGCGCAGCTTGGCGGGCGTCATCACCCACATGGCCAGGCCACCGAATTGCTTGAACTCGGGGGCCGCCACGATGGGTCGCATCATCTGTTCGACGATGGTCGAAACATCCTGCTGATGCTGGCGGTCGCCGCCCGAACCCTTGGCCGGCGTGACATCGAGCTCCACCGCCAGGCCGTCCTGGCTGACCAGGATGGCGGGGCGCGGGTCCACGTGCCGGGCCGCAAAAGTCAGCATCGGCAGCGAAGGCACCGCGCGCCCTGCCCCGTCGCCATCGACCACCGCCAGGCCCAGCTTGGCTGCCACCAGGCAGGCGACCGAGAAGCCCAGCGCGCCGCTCTCGGGCGGCACCACGTAGCCCAGCTTGCGGCCCTCGCTTTTGAGGTGCGCCTGGATCTGCTCGACCGCCAGCACCGGGCCCACCGGGTAGGCCGCGCCGTCGATGGCCTCGGGCGAGCCCATGTAGGCCACCATGACCGACTCGCCATCGGTGGCCTCGTCCACGGTCACCACCCGGACCTCATCGCTCGGGTAGTAAGACCCCTTCTCGAAATGCGCGACCAGCCCCTGGGCCGATTCGATCGTGCCGCCGCCGCCGCTGCCAAAGAAACATCCGCCCAGGAGCAAAGGCTCCAGGTCGACCCGCCTGAGTGTCATCGCCATCGCGCTCTCCCCGGCCCACCATGGGCCTTACGCAAGGAGGCTCATGTTGCGAGTTGTTCGAGCAGTGTCAAAGCCCGATGCAAGCCGGAAAAAGGGGCGTTCTTGTCGAGCGGCCTGAGGGTCTTGTCGAGCAGGTCGCGCGCGGAGCGGGTGCGACCCGAGGCGTGAAGCAGCTCGGCCAGGTGGGTGGCGGTGCGGATGCGCGCCGGCATCGCGCCCAGCGCCAGCGAGGTGGACATGGCGCTGCGCAGCGCGTCTTCGGCGCCTTCGAGGTCACCCATGGCCTGGCGCGCCCTGCCCTGCACGTCCAGCAGCTCGCCGAGGTAGGCGCGGTCCTGGTGGTCCAGGCAGACGTCCATGGCCTGGCTGATGAGGCGGTCACTCTCGGCGGCATGGCCAGCCAGCAGCAGGGCCTCGCCCAGCTTCCAGGCGTGGAAGGAGTAGAACAGCTTGCCCCCGTTGCGCAGCATGTGCATCTCGAAGCCGTCGCGGATGGCGGTCTCGGCCTCGTCAAAGCGGCCTTGCGCCGTCAGGTGCACACCACGGAAGATCTGGCCCACGCCCAGGTAGAACACGAAGCCGTGGCGAGCCGAGAGCTTCTCCAGGTCGGCGGCCAAAGGGCCCAGCGCGTCCATGTCCTCGAACAGGCAGGCCAGCCAGGCGGCACCTTGCAAGGCGATGGCCTGGTTCAAGGGGTGCTCGGCCGTCTGCTCTGCGCGGCGCACCAGGCGCTGGCGCACGGCTTCGGCCCGTGCAAAGTCGCCCACCTGGAAAGCGGCCAGGCCCTCGAAGTTCAGCGCCAGCCCGACCAGGTCAAAGCCCTGCGTGCGGCCGCGCTCCTGATCGGCCACCGGCGCCAGGCCACCACGCTGCAGGCAGGCCAGGGCCTCGGCGCTGTCGCCCAGCCAGAACAGGGTGTTGGCCATGGCCACATGGGCTTCGGCCACCAGGTCGGCGTCGCCACTGCCCTGTGCGCGCTGCAGCATCTCCTGCACCGTGCCGCGGGCCTTGCCCAGGTCCATGGCCATGAGCTGGGTGGTCCAGATGCCGAACAGGATGGAGCTCAGCTCAGCGTTGTCGACGACGCCATCACCCGCGTGAAACGCCGCCTCGTAGGCTTGCAAAGCGTCGGCGCTGAGCCAGCCTTCGAGGCTGCGCAGGCTCACGCCCAGCAGGCGGTGCAGGTCGTAGCTCAGGCGCTGGGTCTCGGGTGAAGGGCCCACATTGCGCACGCGGTCCAGGCCCATGCGCAGCAGCGGCACGGCCTCTTTGAAGGCGGCGGCCTGGATGTGGCGCTGGGCTTCCTCCAGGCAGTCTTCGGCGGTGCGCTGGCGCTCGCTGCGCGCGGCGAGCCGACGCTCAACGGCCTTGCGGCTGACACCCAGCAGGCGGGCCGCTGCCGACTTGTTGTCCTCGCTGAGCTGCATGGCGCGGTCGATGAGCAACTGCTCTGCCGCAGCGAGCTTGTCTTCACCCGGCAGGGTCAGCAGGGCATCGGCCAGCGAAACCGGGTCGACTTGTTCGGTGATCGCCTGCGGGTTCAGGAAGTCAGCCAGCTCCTCGGCGGTGATGTGCGATTTCTCGGACAGCACGCCCAGGCGATCGACCACGCTGCGCAGCTGGCGGATATTGCCCGGCCAGGCGTGGTGCTGCAGACGCTGCAGCGCGGCCTCGCTGAAGGTGATCGGGCGGGGTTGCAGCGAGGCGAAATGTGTCGCCAGCTCGGGGATGTCCTCGCGGCGCTGATCCAGGCCCGGCACGTCGAGCACGAACACCGCCAGGCGGTAGTAAAGGTCTTCGCGGAAGTGGCCGGTGCGCACCAAGGCTTCGAGGTCGCGGTGGGAGGCTGCCACCACCCGGCCCATGAAGCGGCGGACTTCGGTCGAGCCCACGGGGCGGAAAGAGCGCGTCTCCAGCACCCGAAGCAGCTTGGGCTGCAGGGACAGGGGCAACTCGCCGATTTCGTCCAGGAACAAGGTGCCCGTGCCCACGCGCTCGAAAAAGCCGGGGTGGTTGGCCACGGCACCGGTGAAAGCGCCCTTGGCGTAGCCGAACAACTCGGCCTCGGCCAGGTGCTCGGGCAAAGCGCCGCAGTTGATGTCCAGGAAAGGCGCCAGCGGATCTCGGCTGCGGTGGTGGATGAGCTGCGCCATCACCTCCTTGCCCGACCCGGTCGGCCCTGAGATGAGCACCGCACGGTCGGTGTGAGCCACCCGGTCCAGCAAGCGCAACAGGTGCAGGAAGGCGGGCGCGCGCCCGACCACCCGGGGTTCGATCGCTGGCAGGCCTGCGGGGATGTCGCGCATGGGGTACTTCAAATGACAAGAGGTGACATCCTACCCATTTCGTCCACCCTGCGGGTGAATAGCGGACGAATTCGTCCACAAAAAACACCCAGAAAGGCTTGAAAAGGCTCGATACGAGGCTGATGCGGGGCAAATCCGACCTGGCACGACGGTTGCAGTAAAGGTGTCAAGGCCAGGCCGAAGCCCGTGACGTGTCAGCGCGAACGTCACGCCAGCGACGGCCACACACAACAAGGCATCTGCTCGGGGAATTCGCGCTGTCGAACAGGTGACTGTCGAAACATGCAGGCAACGGCACAGACTCAAGGGGTCACGAACCCCCATGCACTGGCGTCCATCATGAAGGCCAGTGAATCGTGTCACATCGTCGCCCAGGAGGACATCCTGGACGAAAACGGCACCAAGCTTTGGGCCAAGGGCCAGCCCGTTTCACGGGCCTTGCAACAGAGGCTGCTTGAGCGAAAGCTCAGTCAACCCCTGGAATCCTGCCTGCGGGCAGAAGACGGGGTCACCCATGGCGAAATGGTCGAAATGGCCCGCCGACTGGTGGACACCCTGACGCTGCTGCACAGCGCGATCAGCCCGTGGGCCAGCGACTTGCTCAGCGACATCCCCCGGTTGCCCCTGCACCCGGTGGCGCAACTGCTGTTGACCGCTGCGCGCGGCAGCAGCCCACAGGCCTACGAGCACGCGATCCAGTCGATGCTGCTGGCTGGGGCCCTGGCGCTGCACGCCGGTGGCGACCGCTACCAGCAGCGCCTGAGCATGCTGGGCGGGCTGCTGCACGACATTGGCGAGCTCTACATCCAGCCCGATTACCTTCGAGACGACCTGCCGCTGGGGCCGGAAGCCTGGCGCAGCATCTGCGTGCACCCGCGCGTGGGCGAGATGCTCCTGCAACGCCAGACGGACTACCCCAAGGAACTCTGTCGGGCCGTGGGCGAACACCACGAACGAGGCAACGGCCTGGGCTACCCGGCCCGGGTGCGCTACCTGTCTTGGCTGGGTGCGCGCCTGAGCGCGGTCGAAACCTTCATGGGGGTGCTGGGCTCGGAGCAGCCCGACGCCTGGGAACACGCCGCGTTGGCGGTGCGCCTGGTGCCGGGGGAGTTCGACGGCTCCGCCGTGTCGTTTGCCAGCCAGGCTGCGCGGCGCCACCAGGGCCAAGGGCGCATCACCCCTTGCCCGGATGGGCAGGTCGTTTGGGACGCCGCCCAGGAACTCAAGAACGGGCTCCAAGCTGCACTGAGGGAGTCGTGGGTGCTGGCCGCCAGCTCCGCGTCACCCAAGGTCAGCGGCACGGCCCGCATGGTCTCGCCCATCCTCGAGCAGCTGCTGCGCTCGTGCGACGCGCTGGGCCTGTGGGCGCCCCGTCACCTGGCGGGCGAGCACTTGCACGAGTTGCACCTGGCCCACCAGGAGTTGCGCTTTCGGGTGCAGTCCCTGCGCCGCGTGTCCTGCTGGCTGGACGAAAGCTGGCTGCCCCACGAGAGCGAAGAGCTTGACAAGCTGTGGAGCGTGGTTGGCAACAGCCTGGCGCCCCAAGCAGCCTGAAACACTTCAGCGCACGCGCTGACCCTGCGCGTCGATCACCACTTCGCCATCTTCTTTGGTGAAGGGCCCCTGCTGGGGCGCCGGCAGGATGTCGAGCACCAGCTCCGACGGCCGACACAGGCGGGTGCCCAGCTCGGTCACCACGATCGGGCGGTTGATGAGCACGGGGTGGGCCAGCATCGCGTCGATCAGCTCGGCGTCGGTGCGCGCCGCATCGTTCAAACCGAGCTCGCTGCACAGCGCTTCTTTCGAACGCATCACGTCTCGCACCGACAGGCCACTGGCCGCGATCAACTGCACGAGCTGTTCTCGCGACGGTGGGGTCTCCAGGTAGGCGACCACGGTGGGCTCGATGCCGGCGTTGCGGATCAGGGCGAGGGTGTTGCGCGAGGTGCCGCAACGCGGGTTGTGGAAGATGGTGACAGCGCTCATGGCTCAGGCCTGTGAAGAAGACGACGGGATGGGGGACGCGGCAGCCTTGCCCAGGCAGGCGTGCAGCAGCACCCCCACGGCGGCCCCAGCCAACTGCGCCAGCATGAACGCGGGCGCGCTTTGCGGCGCGATGCCGGCAAAGCTGTCCGAGAACATGCGCCCGAAGGCTGCGGCGGGGTTGGCGAACGAGGTCGAGGCCGTGAAGAAGTAGGCCGCGCCAATGTAGCAAGCCACCAGGGCCGACACGCGCTGCGGCGAGGCGCGCAAGATCACCAGCAGCAGGCCTGCCGTGGCCACCGCCTCGGCCAGCCACTGGCCGCCACCGGCGCGCAGCTTGCTCGACCACTGCAGGATGGGCATCTCGAACATGGCGTGGACCAACCAGGCCCCACAAGCCGCCCCGGCCAACTGGGCCACGATGTAGGCGAGCAACAGGGCTGCAGGCAGCTCGCGCCGCCAGGCCATGACCAGGCTGACCGCCGGGTTGAAATGCGCCCCGCTGACCGGGCCGAACACCTCGATCAGCACGAACAGACCGAACACCGTGGCCACGGTGTTGCACAACAAGGCCAGCGCCACGTTGCCCTGGGCCAGCCGCTCGGCCATCACCCCCGAGCCAATGACCACGGCCAGCAGCAGCAGCGTGCCCAGGAACTCGCCCAACAGGCGCCTCGACGTCGTCGGCATCATGGCCTCAGCTCCTGGCGATGGCTTGCAAGGCAGCCAGCAGCTCGTCACGCGGCAGGGTCTGCAGCGGCAGGTCCAGCAGCTGCAGCATGCGGTAGCCGATGGCCTGGCGCGTGAGCTCGAAGGCACGGCGCTTGCCCTCGTCGCCGCCTTCGGCGTTCGACGGGTCGGGGTAGCCCCAGTGCACCTTCACAGGCTGCCCATGGCCACCGAAGAAGACCGGGCAGGCCTCGGCCGCCGCGCTGTCGCACACCGTGATGACGATGGACAGCGGCGGAGCCTCGGGCGAGGTGAACTCGTCCCAGCTTTTGCTGCGGTAGGCCGCGGTGTCGATGCCGGCGTTGTTCAGGGCCTGCAGCGCGAACGGGTTGAGCCGACCGCTGGGCGCGCTGCCGGCGCTGTGCGCCTTGACGTCTTTGCCCAGCTTGGCAGCCAGGTGGTTGAGCATGCCTTCGGAAAGCACGCTGCGCGCGGAGTTGTGGGTGCAGAGGATGAGGACGTGGGTGGTCATGGTCACTCTCGGCCGATGGCGTCAAGTTTGGATTGCAGGGAAAGGGGTTCAAGTTTGTCGATGGGCAAGGCCAGCAGCAGCTCGATGCGGCGCTTGAGCACGTGCGCCACATCGAGGAAGCGTCGCTGTTGCTCGACCGCGTTGTCGCAAGGCACAGCCGGGTCGGGCACGCCCCAGTGCGCGGTCATGGGCTGACCAGGCCACACCGGGCAGACCTCGCCTGCGGCGTTGTCGCACACGGTGAACACGAAATCGAGCGCCGGGGCATCGGGTGCGGCGAACACGTCCCAGCTCTTGGAGCTCATGCCTTCGGCAGGCACGTGCAAGCCGACCAGGGTGGACAGCGCCATCGGGTGCACCTCGCCCTTGGGGTGGCTGCCCGCCGACCAGGCCCGAAAGCGGCCGTTGCCCAGGTGGTTGGCCAGGGCCTCGGCCAGGATGGAGCGGGCGGAGTTGCCCGTGCAGATGAACAGAACATTGAACGTGCGCATGCCAGACCTCAGCAGCAAGAAGAACCAACGGATTTGACGGGGATGCCGATGGGCTTGCCCGCAACGCGCGGTGTGCAGCAGGCCGATGCGTCGGCAGCCGCTGCGGCGCCAGGGACTGCACTGGCGCTGACAGCCTCCCCGGTCGGCGCAACGCTGGCGGCCTCGTCATTCACGGCCGATTCGGCTTCGCGGAACACCGGGATCGAGCCCAGCGTCTGGAAGTGCTCCCAGGGCAGGCCCTGCGGATCGATCACCCAGTGCTTGTCACTTCGGGCATAGCAGCAGGTGGTGGCGCCCTCGTCGATCAGCGACAGGTCAGCCGCCTGGGCGCGCGCCTTCATGGCGGCCAGGTCGGCGTCGTTGTCCACCTGGATGCCCAGGTGGTCAAGCCCGGTGTGGCCATGCCCGCGTGTGGAGATGGCGAAGTTCACCGCCGGGTCGTTGAGCATCCACTTGGCGTAGTCGGCTTCGACGCGGGCGGGCTGGGCGCCGAACATCTTCGAATAGAAGTCGATGTTGCGGGCCAGGTCTTGGACGTGAACGTGGACGTGAAAGCGCTTCATGGTGGACCTTTCTCAGCAGGTGGAACAGGGCGAGGCGGGCACACAGGCCGCTTCGTCACAGGGCCGGCCGGCGCAGCAGTGCTCGGTCAGGTAGGACAGCAAGGCGTTCATGTGCGCGAACACCGCGCGGTAGATGAGGTGCCGGCCCTCGCGCTCCTGGTCGATCAGGCCGGCGTGGGTCAGCTCTTTGAGGTGAAAGGACAAGGTGGTGGCCGCCACGCCGAGTTGCTCGGACAAGGCCGTGGGCGTGAGCCCGGCCGGGCCAGCCACCACGAGGGCGCGGAACACGCGCAGGCGCACGGGCTGGGCCAGGGCGGCCAGGGAGGCGATGACGGTCTCTTCTTCCATGCTTCAATTATTATTGAATAATTGAATTGGCGCAAGCACGAACTAGGGGCTGTTAACACTAATTGCAACGCTGGGCATCATGCTGGACACTGCCCGACATGGAGATCACACCCAAGCAATTCGCGCGCATCGAGCATTGCCTTCCACTGCAGCGAGGCAACGT
>Ga0180008_1000229_pt1 | contig 55543 bp, 41 predicted proteins | sample MM_PW_MetaG_FD_121121 | JGI IMG/M metagenome (GOLD analysis project Ga0180008, IMG submission 121121) | Groundwater microbial communities from the Aspo Hard Rock Laboratory (HRL) deep subsurface site, Sweden - MM_PW_MetaG | ecosystem: Environmental > Aquatic > Deep subsurface > Groundwater... | reverse complement strand
GTCCCACAGCGCGAGCACGTGAGGGGTGTTGCTGCCTCCGTCGGGCTTCTTGCCTCGCTCCTGCATCGCTTTGAGGTCTTGCGCGGCTTGGTCCTTGCGCAAGTGCCACGGCGTGCGGGTGCTGACCTTGCTCAGACGCGTTGCCGTGAAACTGCCATCTTCTTTGCTGAAGGTGCTTGCGGCGCTGTCATGTGGCAGCTTCGACGTGTCCAGCTCATCGGCGTATTCGAGCACGCCCTCCAGTGCGCTGACGTCGGCCACCTCACCGTGGCTGTACTTGCTGCCCGTCGCCATGGCCGCAGGGTGAATGGTCTGCATGCGTGCGTTGCGCAGCTTGCTGTCTTGCGTGTAGGCCTGGATGGTTTCATCGCTCCAGGCGTGTTCGCTGAAGGCGATCCAGGTGGGGCCGCACTTGTCGGGGCGCTGGATGACGAGGTGGCGCAGGCGTGCGTCGCTGTGGCCTTGGCGGCTGCAACTCAGGGATGAGACTGGCTTGGCCATGGCAGGCGTGGGCTGCTTGACCAGCAGGCCGTCATGGGTCACCGCGTAGGTTTCCCACTGGTTGGCGCCGAACGCATTCTTGGCGTAGAACAGGTAGACAAATCCCGCTCGCAGCGTGCGCAAGGCGTAGTGGAACTCGCTGCCGGGGGCAATGCCCTTGACGCGTTCTGCGCCAGCCCAGGCGGGCAGCGAGGGCGTCACCGATTTGGGCACCACGGCATAGCGCACCGGCAGGATGGCCATGCCTGAGGCCTTGCAGTCGTCGCAGAGTGTGGTTGCCATAGCGGGGTCTCTTCTGAAATCGTTGTTCTGTGGGGCTGACTGGCATCAAGCTGGGCGCATGGGCTGCCCGAGGTCGACGGCGATGCTGCGCCAGTCCTGCTCTGTCAGATCGCTGAGCAGCCCGCCCAGGGGTTCGTCGGCTTCGCGTTGCATCAACAGTTGCTGCACCCTGGGGTGCTGGTCGAAGTCCGGGTGTCTGGTCAAGGCCAGCTCGGCAAACAGACTCAAGCTGTGCAGATCATTGAGCCGGTGTGTGTTGGCGCGTCTCAAGGCTTGCAGGCCAGACTGGAACCACCGCTTGTATGGAGCGGAGCCTGTTGGCTCGGCCGCCAGCAGCGACTGAATGGCTCGATGCAAGGGGGTGATGTTCTGAATGTCCTGCCACTGTTGCGCACTCAAGGGGTGTGACAGCGAGCCGACAGGCTCGTTTTGCCGCGGTGCAGAGCCTTCGAGCAGAGACAGTTCACCCGCCGGATCAAGAAAAAGCCACCGCCCGATGGGCCCCAACCATTCGCTCTTTTGCTCAGGTGTCAGGATCTGCCAGACCGCCCACAAGACCGCAGGATCGTGCAGCCGAAGCAGGAAGTGGCCTGGTGAGCCGGGTGCACGCCTGAGCATCAGCCGCGCGCAGTGGCTGGCCGCAGCGTGGATCAAATCGTCATCTGGCGTCAGCAGCCAACCGGAAACCCGGCGACCCATGCCGGCTCTCAATTGATGAGGTTGCCGTTCATTCAGCGCCCAGGCGATGCTGTGGCTCAGGATGTGAGCGTCCCGGGCATGAGCCAAGTTCAGGGCAAACCACCTGGGGTGCCAAATCGGGTCGATTTCAGGGTGGCGCAAGGGGATCTCCACACACGTGTGTGCTGGTGACCAATCGGCGCCATCGATGTCTGGCAGGGGTTGGTCTGATCCATCCATCGCCAGCCACAAGGTTTGATGCCCGGATTTCGCCACCGCTCCATGCAGGTCAGCGCTGATGTCTTGAACCTGCCGGCTGTCAATCAACACATTCACGTGTTTCTCCGGCTCAGGACAGCGCGATCACCGACGCTTGCTGACTTGCTGCGTCGGACATGGTCTTGGCGCAGCCCTTGACCTCGCCAGCCTTCTTCAAAGACAAACTCGCCGAAGCACTCCCCCCACCCGTCAACTCCTTGGCCGCCGCCTTGAACTGCGCCGGCCCGCTCGTGCCGATCTCGATGTTCCCGCCCTCGATCTTCACGTAGCCGCCACCACCGTTGAGCACAATGCGCTCGGGCGCCGTGATCACGATGTCGGCCGCCGTGCTTTGCAGGTCAACGGCCTTTTGAGCGGTGAGCGTGAACGGCCCGCTTTGCGCTTCGGTGCGCACGTTGCCGCTGGCGGCGTGCAGCTGGATGCCGGTGCCTTGCACGGCGCGTTGCGTGTCTTTGGCTTCACCGCGCGTGAACAGGCTGATGCCATTGCGCACGGCCCAGGCCTGGTGGCGCTGGGCCAGCAGGTTGGTGTCTTGTCCAGCGGTGATGCTCACGTTGGCGCCGGTGGCCACCAGGGTGTTGGCCGGGGTGGTGCTGGCGATGTCGCCGCTGGCGCTGAGCACGAGGTCGGGGCGCTCGGAGGTGTCGATGCGGCCTTGGCCGCCGCCAATGGGCATGGCGCCGCCTTCTGCGTTGTCTGCGGCGGTGTCGGCCGCTTGCCCACCCTCGGTGGCCTGCAAGCTGCTCAGCGTGGCGCCCAGCGCCTTGCGCGCGGGCAGTTGTTCCGGTGCGGCTTCACCTGGCAGTTGCGCCTTGTGCGTTTGTGCGTTGGCGTGCAGCGTCTGCAGCAGCTCGGCGTGCGCCTGCAGTTGCTGCTCGGCTTCGCGGGTGTCAAGCGGTTGGGCGCGGGCGGTGGTGCCGCCGGGGCGGGCGTGGGTGCTCAGGTGCAGGCCGCGTGCGGCGCGCAGGGCGCCTTGGGCTTGCGTGTGCAGCTCCAGGCCGTGGCCGCGTGGTTGCAGGCGCTGGTTGCCGTGCTGCTGAAGCAGGTGGCCGATCTGCAGCCAGGTTTGCGCCTGGGTGGTGTGCAGCAGCACGCGGCCTTGGCCCCCGGTGTCGTCCATGACGAGCTGGTTGTGGCCGCCGCCGCCGGCCTGCGAGCTGTCGAGCGACTGGCTGCGAAACCCGCTGAGGGTGCTGGCGTGGGCGTGGCCTTCGTGCTGGCCGGCCTGCTGATCGCCCGGGAACCAGGCTGGCGCGTTGCCCGTGGCGGTGGCCGCACCGGCGCCGACCTGGTTGCCCTGCCCGTTGGCCTGGCCCTGGCCGTTGTAGGCCGCGCCGATGACGACGGGGCGGTCGATGTCGCCGTCAAGGAAGGTGACGACCACCTCTTGCCCCAGGCGGGGCACGAAGGCGCCGCCCCAGTTCTGGCCGGCCCAGTCTTGCGCCACGCGCACCCAGGTGCCTGAGGCGTGCGAGGCCGGGGCATTGCAGTCGCCAGCCGGGTGGCTCAGGCGGTGGCTGGCTTGCGCGCCGCGCTGCCAGTGGAACTGCACCTGGATGCGGCCGTCGCGGTCGGTGTGCACGGGCTCGCCGGTGCCGACCACGATGGCGGTTTGGGTGCCATGCACCAGGGGCTTGTTCAGGGCGATGCGGCCGCGTGCGTCGGTGGGCAGGCGGCGCACCGGCACGCTCAGGCGCTGGGCGATGAGGCGGGCTTCGTAGAGGGGCTCGTCGCTGTCGTTGTTGCCCTCGCCCTCGAACTTGAAGTTGCTGCGCGCGGTGTGGGTCACGCCGAGCACAGCGAAGGTGGCGGCTTCGCTGCCTTCGCTCAAGGGGTGCTCGGGGTGGTCGAGCAGGGTGAAGGTGGTGCCGGGTGCCAGCGTGCGCACCGTGCCGCTACCGGTGAACAGCTTGCGGGCGGCTTCGAGGGCCTCGCGCTGCAGGCGGGCGCGGCGCGCGGCCTGGGTGGGCGACTCGTAGGCGTAGTGGCCGGGCTGGTCGGTGTGGGCGAGGGCGAAGGGCTGGCCATGGGCCTCGGCGACCTGTTCGGTGGCGCGGTGGCTGCTGACGGCGCGGTGGTCCCAGCTGGCGGTGTGCAGCGCGCTGGCGCCCACGCGGCGGATGCCGTCCCACTGCTGCAGGGCGTCTTCCTTCAAGGTGGCGCCGGCCTGGGTGTAGCGGATGCGGGCCTGCGCGTTGGGCTGCAAGGCGGCGTTGTGGTCGGCCAGCACGAGGGTGTGGCGGCCCAGGTGTTCGTCGGAGGGGGCGCCCTCGTGCTCGAACCAGGCGAACAGGCCTTCTTCGGCCCACAGGCGGGTCAGGAAGGCGAGGTCGGTTTCGTGGAACTGCGTGCAAAGCGAGCGGCGCGGGAAGGCTTCGCGGTCGGCCACGTCGATGCGCCAGGCGGGCTGCAAGGCGCCCTGGGCCTGGTAATCGGCCAGCACGGCTTCGGTGATGTCGAGCACGCTCATGTCCTGGAAGACCCAGGCGTCGGTGCGGTGGCCCAGGAAGCTCAGCCAGGGCTCGATGTGCAGGCGGTAGCGGGTCAGGCCACCGTCGGAGCCGATGCGCGCGAAGCGGGTGACGTGGCCGTGGAAGGGGCGCCAGTCGCCGCCCGTCACGGCACTCGCCAAGCCACCCGAGGTGAGCAGCTCCAGCAGCACGGGCTGGCCCAGCAGCTCGGCGGCGGACAGGTCGGAGCGGGTGCTCAGTGCCAGCAAGTCGATGTGGTGGGCGGCGGCTGCGGCCGGCGGCGCGGCGGGCACCACGCCTTCTTCGATGGTGACGCGCTCGGCCAGCAGGGCGTCTGCGCCCAACGGGGTGTGCAGGCGCAGCAGGCGGGTGTGCTGGTTCAGGCCGCCGGGCAACAGGCCGGCGAGCCCGGAAAGGCTGGAGGCGGCATCGCCCAGCGCATGCTGGATGCCGGCTAGATCGGTCATGGGCCGTCCCTGGGATTGTGTGTGGGCCAGGGGTCAGGCGCCCCGGGCATCGCGTGCCGGGAAGGTATCCCAAAAGGGGCGACGTGGCCGCCCGGCTCCCCCGCTTGGGGGCCGTTTCCCAGGGCCGAAAGTGCAAGCATTTGTGAAGATGGCGGTGAACCCCCGCGCTACTCCAACGCAAGAGGTGGGCACGTGGGTTGCATGATCGGGACATGGCCGATCGAATTGCTCCTCCCCTTGTCCTGGTGCCCTCCTGTCAGCGTGTGCTGGGGCGCCATCCTTTCCACGTTGTCGGGCGCAAGTACGTTGAAGCGATCCGCATGGCCGGGGGCGTGCCGCTGATGGTGCCAGGTGGTCGCCCGCAGGAGTTGCTGGCGGCGCTGGAGGTCATCGACGGGGTGCTGCTGACGGGTTCGCCGTCGAACGTGCACCCCGACCATTTCGGTGAGCCCGTGCACAACGAAGAGCTGCCGCTGGACCCTGTTCGCGACGCCTGGACCTTGCCCCTGATCCGCGAGGCGCTTGAGCGCGGCATTCCCCTGCTGGCGATCTGCCGAGGGTTGCAGGAGGTGAACGTGGCCCTGGGTGGCTCGCTGCACCAGGCGGTGCAGGAGCAACCGGGGCACATGGACCACCGTGCCGACGAAAGCCTGCCGGTTGAAGAGGAGTACGGCCTCTCGCACGCCATCCACATCCAGCCCGCAGGCCTGTTGGACCGGGTGCTGGAGGGCCTGCCGCACGGGGTGCGCGATGGCATGTCGGTGCGGGTCAACAGCCTGCACGGGCAGGGTGTCAAGCGACTTGCGGAGGGCCTGCGAACCGAGGCGCTGGCGCCCGATGGGGTGGTCGAGGCCTTCAGCCGGCCGGGCGCGGGGTTCAACCTGTGCCTGCAGTGGCACCCGGAGTGGCTCGCGCACGAGAACCCGGTGTCTCAGCGCATCTTCGAGGCCTTTGGTCAGGCCTGCGCGGCCCACAGCGAAGCTCGTCGCTGAATTGCACGCGCTGGGTCAGGGTGTTTTGGGGTGTCAGCGCGCCAGCCAGTCCACGATGGGTGCCCACTGAGCCAGGTCTTTCTCGACCTTGGTGGCGGGCACGTCCCACAGGCTCAGGCCGTGGGCGGCGAGGTGGGCGTAGTTCTGCGTGTCGCGCAGCAGCGTGAGCAGGGGCACGTCGAGTGTCTGCAGGAACTCCTTGAGGTGTTCGGTGGCCTTGGTGTGGTCCTTGATGCGGTTGCCCACCACCGCCACCTGCTTGCCTTCGGCGCGGCCTTTTTTGGCCAGCGCGGCCACGAACTCCTGCGTGGCGTAGATGTCGAACACGCTGGCCTGCAGGGGCACGATGACCTTGTCGGCGAGCTTCATGACCGCGTCCAGGCCCTTGCCATGCAGGCCGGCGGGGGTGTCCAACACGACGTGGGTGACGCCTTTGGGAGGGCGTGCGATGTGGTCTTCGCTGACGTCCCAGGTCTGGATGCCCGGCATGTTGCCCGGGCGCAGGCGCAGCCACAGGCGAGATGACTGCTGGCGGTCGACGTCGCCCAGCATCACGGTGTGGCCCTGGCGGGCAAAACAACCGGCGATGTTGCTCGACAGGGTGGACTTGCCGACGCCGCCTTTGGGGTTGGCGACCACGATCACGGGCATGGTGTGACTCCTGATGTTGAAGGAGGGACGTGCCCGATTGTGGCGCAAGTGGCGCAAGCGCCGCCCCTGCGAGGCGGCTCACTGTGCCGGAAGGGGCCGGCTCAGCGCGGCTTCGACCTCGGCCTGGGTGCTGCGGACCGCCTCGAGCAGTTCGGGCTCGGCCGCGGCGGCGCGCAGCACGGCGCGGCGGGCAGCCTGGCGGGCGTCGAGGACCCGGCCTTGCTGCAGGCGGATGCTCGCCAGGTTGTTCCACGCGGCGGCGCTGTCGGTGGCCTCGGCCACGGCGGTGAAGGCCCGGGCGGCGGCTTCGGGGCGGCCGGCGCGGGCCAGGGCGTTGCCCCAGCCCATGCCCAGCACGGGGTCTGACGGCCAGGCGAGTGCGGCCGCTTCCCATGCCAGGGTGGCGCGCGCCGCAGGGGCGACCCGCTCGAAGCCCAGGCAGGCGTCGCGCAAGGCGGTGGCCGCTGCTGTGCGGGGCACCTCGCCAGGCGGCATCACCACGAAAGCCCAGCGCTCGGCCCGAGCCCAGGTGCGCTCGAAGGTCAGCAGGTCCAGGCGCTGCTCGCGCGTGGTGCCGGAGCGCAGGATGGCTTCACCCCGGTCAAGGTCGAAGCCAATGAGCACGGCGAAATGCCACAGGGGTGCCCAGTCGAGACCCAGGTTTTGCATCACGCCGACAGGGTGGCCTGCGGCCAACTCGCGCAGCAAAGCCTCGAGTCGCTGGGGCAAGCGGATGGCGAGGGCGTCGTGGCGCCGGGGCGCGGCCAGCATTTCGATCTGCAGGCTGCCGCCGCGCTCGGGCACGAACAGCTGTGGAGTGAGTTCGGCCGGGCTCACCTGGCGGCCGATGGTTTGCAGCAGCGTGGCCAGCGTGGCGGGGCCGCATTGCAGCTCGGTTTGCGCAAAGAACGGTGTGTCGCTCAGGTGGACGGTGCGCGGCAGGTCTGCAGGCGGGGACGCCAGCAGCGCGCGGGCCTGGGCAGAGCCGGCGTCTGGCAGCGTGGCACAGCCGGTGAGCGCACCCGTTGCGGCTGCGGCGCCGGTCAGGCCGCGCCAGGCCCAGGCCCTGTTGAGCATGGCGCCCAGCATGAGCCCGCCCAGGCGTCGACGATCGGGCCTGGGGCCACTCATGGCGTCAAGGCTGGCGGTTGCCGAGGTCGGCGGTGCTGGCCCGGGCTCAGCGGATCGAGCGGGTGAAGGGGAAGACCTTGGTGAAGCCGAGGATGTCGGTCACCAGCAGCACCAGGAAGATGAAAACGATGACGCCGAGCACGTCGGAGGCGCCGGCGGGGGCGTGGTCGAGCTGGTCGGCCAGGGCCACGACTTCGGCATCGGACAGCGAGGCGATGCGTTCGCGTGCGGCGTCCATGTCCACGCCCTTGGCGGCCAGGGCTTGGGCCACGTCGGTGCGGTGGAGGGTGGCCAGCACGTTGGCGCGGCGCGATTCGGCCGAGGCTTGGGCCTCGGCTTGCGCAACCTGGGCAGCCACGGCGTCGGTGGCGATCATGCCGGCGTGGGCGGCTTGCAGGCCGGCGGTGTGGCTCAGGGCCAGGGCAACGGTGAGGGCGAGGGCTTTGCGGGTGCGAGACATGGGGCTTCCTTTGCTAGCGAAGTGAGGCGGCTGCAGGCGGCGTGCCTGCGGGCGCAGTGTGCCAAGTCGGGCCAAGGATAGCGCCTGTCGAGGGGGGCGGTGAGGGCGGGGCTGGGCGCTCGGTAACCAGCCGTGTCGCGGGTGGGCCCATGTCCTGCGCGACAATGCCGCCATGTCCTTGGAGATGCCTGTCCCCGTGTCGGCGCCCGAAGCGGTGCTCGATGTCGTCTGCCTGTGCGCCGCCTGGTGCGGCACCTGCCGCGAATACGAGGCCACATTCGAGGCCTTGCAGCAGGCGATGCCGGGGCACCGCTACCGCTGGATCGACATCGAGGACGAGTCAGATGCCATCGGCGACATCGATGTGGAGACCTTCCCGACGCTGATGCTGGCGCACGCCGGCCGGCTGCTGTTCGCAGGACCGGTGTTGCCGCGCCTGGGTGACGCGCAGCGGCTGCTGCAAGTGCAGGCGGAGGTGGCCTCGGCCGGGGGCGCGCTGGCGCCTGCGACGTCGGGCCTGCCTGCCGATCAGTTCGAGGCGTTTGCGGCGCTGGCTCGGCAGGTGGCTGATCAGCCCTGATCAGCCCTGAGCAGGCGCTCCGACCGGCGCCTGCCAGCCGCTGGCCCATCCCGGAAAGAGGTCAGCCGGCATGGGGCGCGCCACCAGGTGGCCTTGCACCTCGTCGCAACCCAGGTTGGCCAGGTGGTGCCAGGCGGCGACGTCTTCGACGCCTTCGGCGACCACGGTCAGGCCCAGGCTGTGCGCCAGTTCGATGGTGGACGACACGATCTTGGCATCGTGGCCGTCTCGCTCCATGTCCTGCACGAAGGAGCGGTCGATCTTGAGCTCATCGACCGGCAGGGCCTTGAGGTAGGCCAGCGAGGCGTAGCCGGTGCCGAAGTCGTCGATGGACAGGCGCAGGCCCATGCCGTGCAGGCGCTCGAGGGTCATCTGCGCGCGGCGGGGGTCGTCCATGATGGCGCTTTCGGTGATCTCGAGCACCAGGCGGTCCGGGGCCACGCCGTGCTGTTCGATGAGGGATTCGAAGCGCTCGGGCAGGGCCTGGTCCATCAGGTCGCGCGTGGAGAGGTTGACCGAGAGCTTGAGGTCCAGGCCCAGGTCGGCGAGCTGGCGCGCGGTGCGGGTGACCTCTTCGAGCATCCAGCCGGTGAGCAGGCGCACGAAGCCGGTTTGTTCGGCAAAGGGCACGAAGCCACGCGGGGGCAGCACGCCGCGCACCGGGTGCTCCCAGCGCACCAAGGCCTCGGCGCCAACCACCTTGCCGCTGCGCAAGCTGACCTTGGGTTGCAGGAACAGGCGCAGCTCGCCTTGGTCCACCGCCTGGCGCAACTCGCCCAGCAGGGTCAGCGAGGAGCCGCTTTCGGGGTCGAGCTCGCGCTGGTAGATGACGGCGCCGGCGCGGCGCTGTTTGGCCGCGTACATGGCCAGCTCGGCGCGGCTGAGCAGGGCGTCGACGTCCTGGCCGTGCTCCGGGGCGCAGGCGATGCCGATGCCGGCGGACAGGTCGACCTTGTGGCCGTCGAGCTGGATGGGGCGCTCGAAGTCGGCCAGGATGCGCTGGGCCAGGCGGTGGGCCTCGGCGGTGTCGGTGCGCGGCAGCAGCAGGCCGAATTCGTCGCCGCCCAGGCGCGCCAGCACCGCGCGCGCGTGACCCTTGGCATGGTTGCGCAGGCGCTCTGCCACGGCCTTGAGCAGGCCGTCGCCGAAGCGGTGGCCCAGCTGGTCGTTGACGTGCTTGAAGCGGTCCATGTCGAGCATGAGCACGGACGTGGGTTTGCGGCCTGCGCGCTCCAGGGCCTGGCGCAGGTCCTGGCGGAAGCGGTCGCGGTTGGGCAGGTCGGTGAGGCGGTCGCGGGTGGCCAGGCGGCGGATCTGGCCGTCGCGGTCTTGGAGGGCCTGGCGCATGGTCTCGAAGGACTCGGCCAGCTCGCCGATCTCGCCGTCGTAGCCACTGGGCACTTGCGAGTCGTAGTCGCCGCGTTTGAGTTTTTCGGCCGAGCTCGAGAGCTTGCGCAACGGCCGGGTCAGGTGCCTGGCGGTGATCACGCCCACCACCCCGAAGGCCACCACGCCCAGCACCGACAGCGCCAGCAGGGTGTGCTTCATGTGCAGGTAGGTGGCGCGCACGTCGTCGAGCGAGCTCAGCACGATGGCGCGCACCTCGGTGGGGTCACCTGGGGCCGACAGGGTGAAGGCGCGGCCGAGGTGCTCGCCGTGCGGCAGGGTGACGGCCCTGTCGGCAGGGTCGCGCGCGGGGTCGACCTGGGGCGCCCGGGACGCAGGGGAGGGCGCTTGAGGCGGCGGGTTGTTCGCCTCGTCGGCGAGCCACAGGGGCAGCAGGGCCTGGGCCACGGGCGGAGCCAGGGTGCTGCTGTGCAGGCGCCAGGGCGTGTTCTGGGGTGCGGTGGCGTCGCCGGAGGCGCCGACGTTGGTGCGAACCATCAGCAGCACATCCGGGCCGAGCAGGTCGTGGATGTCGTGCAGCACGCCGCGCAGGCGCACGTCGGCGGTGGTGGGGGGCGCGCTGGGGAGGTTGCCCGAGGCGGTGGCCGGGTCGACCGAGGAGGCGGGCAGCTGGCGCTGCAGCCAGCGCTCGGTGGTGATGAGGCTGGCGTGGACCGAAAGGCGGACGTTGTGTTCAATGCCCCGCTGGATGAGCCAGAAGGTCAGGACCTGACCCAGCACGAGCAGGGCCAGGTAGGCGACGACGATGCGGGTGTGGAGTCGGGGCGGGGAAAACAGGTCCGAGAGCATGCGAGGGGTCCGAGGGACCCTGCAGTATCAGCGCCCGTCTGTCGGGTGAACATCCCCCATCCGCACGCTGGGGCCGGTTTCATCCTTCAACCAGATGGCCAGGGCGGGCTGCAGCCAGTCCAGCTGACACGCGGCGGTTTCGTCTCGGCGAACATCGTGGCGCGCTTCCTGGCGAGACGCCACGGTGGTGGTGGCCACGGTGTTGCGGCGGGCGGGTTGGGAGGCGGGGTGTCGGGCGGGCGGGGCCATGGTGACCTTTGGTGAGGGTGTCGGTACTGCTGACTCCCTCTTGATCGGTCACGCCACGGGTTTCTTCAGGGTCGAACGTTTGTTTTCAGGCCGCCGCCACGATGTTTTGCGCTTTGTCGTGCGCCTTGTCACGATTGGTTTCAGCCGAGGGCGCGGTTTGCAGATCGCGCAATTCGCACAGTTGCCGATCGAGCTCGTTCAGGAAGCGGTCCACTGTGGCGGGCGAGATCTCGTCGTTCTGGTGGATGACGGTGAAGAACTGCTTGCCGTTCAGGCTGAGCGCGCCCAGCAGGAAGACGTTGCTGATGGTGGTCGGCCAGAGTTCGGACAGGCGCACGCTGCCGCCCTTGGGGTTGATGAACTCGGCGCTGCCCAGGTTGCTGAGGTGGCACGACAGCGCCGGCAGGCTGCGTTTGACCTTGCTCTGCACGATCAGGTGGCTGTAGAGCGTGCGGCCCACCCAGGGCACCATTTCCCAGAAGGTGAGCGGCAGGGCGAAGTCGCGGCGTTCGAAGCGCGCCATGGCCGCCTTCGATTGCGCTTCGAGCGAGGCGATCTGCTCGGCCAGCGTGGCTTGTTGGCGCGCCCGCACCGTGAACACGGAGACGAAGTTGCCGAACTCGGGGCCCTTGCCGTCGGGGAAGTAGCGGCGCAGGTCGACCGAGGTGCGCATGGCCGCCACCGATCGCGGGCCGCCCGGTCGGTCGGGGCCATCGCGGTGGCCCAGCGCCAGGAAGGTGTTGGCCACCATGGCCATCAGCAGGGTGTTGACGGTGGTGCCGTGCTGCTTGGCGAGCGCGCGCATGGCGTCGGCGGCCAAGGGCATCTCGTGGTAGCGCACGCTGACGGTGGTGTGGTGGCTGGAGCTGCCGTCTTCGAGCTGGATGACGCGTTCGTTGCGCGTGGCGGCTTTTTCGGCGCGGCTGTCACGCCACCAGCGGGCGATGCTGCCGGGCCATTGCCACCATTTTTGCGGGGTGACGGCCGGCATCATCGATGGGGAGTCGACCTTGCAGGGTGCGATGGGCTGGCCGTTGAGGCGCCCGAGGATGGCGCACAGCATCTGCACCATCGAGCGGCCGTCGCCGATGATGTGGTGCACCGAGAACATGATGGCCGGCTGCGTGGCGTGCGGCAGGAAGCGGCCGCGCCAGGGCAGGCCGCGCTCCAGCGAGATCGGCTCGTTGAGAAAGCGGGTGTGCCAGGCTTGGAGGGCCTCGCGCGAAGAGGGGTCGACGCCGAGCTCGATGCGGTAGCAGTCGTCGAAGAGCTGGTCGACGAAGCGGTCGTCGGGCAGGATGCGCAGCTTGTGCGTCCAGGCCGTGGGCACGACGATGCCGCGCATGCGCGGGAAGGCCGTGGTCAGCTCGCGCAGGGCCTGGCGAACCAGGGCCTCGTCGAGCGGCTGGTCGAATCGCAGGATGTAGGCCTGGTTGATCGGGCCGAGGTGTCCTTCACCGGCCCAGTACATGTGCTCGGAGCGGTTCAGGGGGATCAGGTTGGCGGTACTCACAACGGTGTCCCGGCGACGTTGGTTTTGCCGTGTCGCGTCAAACGATGGTCGCTTGACTGTAGCCAGCAGGGGCAAAAGGCGCTTGGGGGCTTTCCAGCGGAGGCGCTCCCCGGATCAGGGGGGGGCGGCGCGGCCGGGGGCCGGGCAGACGCGGCGCTGCGTCAATGGCCGCCGCCGAGGCGGGACGCTCTCAGGCGGGCGCCGCGACCTCGGCCAGCTGCAGTGCCAGGCGGCGCAGCGCCTCCCAGGCGTCCACCGGCCACTGCGGGTGGGGCAAGCCCTTGACGATGCCGTCGACGATGCTGGCGTGTGCCACCAGGCGCGCCAAGGGCGGCGTGCGCAGGCGGGGCAATGCGCGTTCATAGAGCCGCTCGCGCGGGCCCCAGACGCGCTGCTCGCGCAGCACCATGGGCAGCGGCTTGCCACCATCCAGGCCCAGGCGCGCGTGGTACAGGCCCTGGATCTCGCCGGCCAGGGTGTAGTGCACCAGCACGGCGGCCTCGCCTTCGGCTTGCAGGCCGTCGAGCATGCGCAGGGTGCGCGCCACGTTGCCCGAGAGCACGGCCTCGGTCAGCTTGAAGACCTCGAAGCGGGCCACATCGACCACGGCGGCGTCGATCTGCTCGAGCGTGAGCACGCCGGGCGGGTGCAGCAAGCCGAGCTTGACGATTTCCTGGTGGGCCGCCAGCAGGTTGCCTTCGACCCGGTCGGCGAAGAACGTCAGGGCGCGCTGGCCGGCTTCACCGGGCTCGACTTCCTGGCCCTGTGCCTTGAGCCGCTGCGCGATCCACAGCGGCAGTTGCTGGCGCTCGATGGGGTCGCAGCGCAGGGTGATGCCGGCGCCATCCAGCGCGGTGAACCACGCGCTGGACTGCTGGGTCTTGTCGAGCCGGGGCAGGGTGATCAGCGTGATGAGCGCGTCGTTGCCGGCGGCCTGCTCGATGTACTGCTGCAGGGCTTGCGAGCCTTCCTTGCCCGGCTTGCCGCCTGGGATGCGCAGCTCGATGAACTGGCGGTCGCCGAACAGCGACATCTCGCTGGCCGCGCCGATCAGGCTGGCCCAGTCGAAGGTGCCGGCATTGAGCACGGTGTGCACCTGGCGCTCGGTGTGGCCTTGGGTGCGTGCGGCGGTGCGGATGGCATCGCCGGCTTCCTGCGCCAGCAGGGCCTCGTCGCCATGCAGGGTGTAGACCGGCTTGAGCGGGCCCTTGGCGAGGTGGGTGGCGAGTTGGTCGAGGCGCAACTGCATGGTCGGGGATGCGGGGTGCGCGATCGGTGCGCGTCGGGGCCGGGCCTCAGCGCGCGGCGCCGCCGGTGGCCTTGTTGGCCTCGGGCGGTGTCGGCAACTGCTGAGGTTTGATGGCGGCCAGGCGGCGCATCACCTGGTTGACGATGTCGGTCTGCATGGCGCGGGTCAGGGCTTCGGACTCGTCCTGCTTGGCCAGGGCGTCGCGTTCGTTGTAGCTGAGGTCGCGCACCAGGGCCACGTCGGAGGCGGGCAGCAGCACGCTGCCGTCGCCACGCCGCACCTCGAAACGCAGGATGGAGCGTGCCGTCATGGTGCGAACCTGACCGAAGGCCGTTTTGGCCGAGACCAGGGAGTCTCGCGTGTCCTGCAGCGCCACGAACTCAACGTGGGTGACGGGCACCTTTGCGGCCGATGCGGCTTGCGTGGCCTGCAGGGTGCTTTCGACCACGGTCACGCCGCTGGCGTCGAGCGCGCGTGCCAGCTCGGTGGCCAGGGGCGACGTGCCGATGAAGCCACTGAGCTGGATGGAGCGAAAGGCCATGTCGTGCTGGCGACGCAGCTGAAAGCCACAGCCCCCGAGCGTGGCCAGGGGCAGCAGGGACGAAGCACCCAGCAGGGTCAGGAGTTGGCGGCGTTGCATGGGCATGACCTTAACACCCGCGATCAGACGACCAGGTTGACCAGGCGGCCCGGCACGATGACGACCTTCTTGGGCGCCTTGCCTTCGCTGAACTTGGCGAAGTCTTCGCTGGCCAGGGCCGCGGCTTCGATGGTGGCCTTGTCGGCCTGCGGGCTGACCTTGATCGAACCGCGCAGCTTGCCGTTGACCTGCAGCATCAGCTCGATTTCGTCCTGCACCAGGGCCGAGGGGTCGACCTTGGGCCAGGGCGCATCGAGCAGGTCGCCGAGCTTGCTGGCATAACCCAGCTCGCTCCACAGCGTGTGCGCCAGGTGAGGCGTGGCCGGGTAGAGGGCGCGCAGCAGGATGCCGAAGCCTTCGATCAGGGCGATCTGGCCGTCTGCGGTGTCGGTGGCCTTGAAGCCTTCGAGCGCGTTGAGCAGCTTCATGGCGCCGGAGACCACGGTGTTGTACTGCATGCGCTGGTAGTCGTAGTCCACCTGCTTGAGCACGGTGTGCACTTCCAGGCGCAGGGCCTTGGCGTCCTTGCAGAAGGCGACGTCGGCCAGCGAGGTGGCGCCTTGCGTGGCAGCGGCCGTGTCGGCCTTGGGCAGGGCTTGCAGCTTCATGCCGAAGTTCCACACCCGGCGCAGGAAGCGGTAGCTGCCTTCCACGGCGGCGTCGTTCCACTCCAGCGTCAGCTCAGGCGGGGCGGTGAACATGGTGTACAGGCGGGCCGTGTCGGCGCCGTACTTCTCGATCAGCTCTTGCGGGTCGATGCCGTTGTTCTTCGACTTCGACATGGTGCCCACGCCTTCGTAGTCGATGGCGGTGCCCACCGGCAACTGGCCGTCAGCGCTGTCGACGGCGTTGATCAGCTTGGCGCCGATGACCTTGCCGGCCTCGTCCATCACGTGCTCGACGTCATGCGGCCAGAAGTACTCCTTGCCACCCTTGGCCGTGCGACGGCTGTAGATGTGGTTGAGCACCATGCCTTGCGTCAGCAGCTTCTTGAACGGCTCGTCGACCTTGACCAGGCCGAGGTCGCGCATGACCTTGGTCCAGAAGCGCGCATACAGCAGGTGCAGGATGGCGTGTTCGATGCCACCGATGTACTGGTCCATGCCGCCGTTGGCCATCCAGTAGTTGGTGCGCTCGTCGACCATCGCGCCGTGGTTGTCGGCGCAGGTGTAGCGCAGGAAGTACCAGCTCGAGTCCACGAAGGTGTCCATCGTGTCGGTTTCGCGCTGGGCGGGCTTGCCGCACTTGGGGCAACCCACGTTGAGGAAGTCGGGGCGCGACTTCAGCGGGTTGCCGCTGCCGTCCGGCACCACGTCTTCGGGCAGGCGCACGGGCAGGTCTTTTTCGGGCACCGGCACCGGGCCGCAATCGGCGCAGTGGATGATGGGGATGGGCGTGCCCCAGTAGCGCTGGCGGCTGATGCCCCAGTCGCGCAGGCGCCAGGTGGTTTTCTTCTCGCCCACGCCCTTGCCGATGAGGATCTCGGCGACCTTGTTGACGGCGTCCTTGTGGCCCAGGCCGTTGAGAGCGTCGCTGTTGATGCACTGGCCCTTTTGCTTGTCGCCGTACCACTCGGCCCAGGCGTCGGTGCTGAACGTTTCGCCTTCGACGGCGATGACTTGCTTGATGGCAATGCCGTACTTTTTGGCGAACGCGAAGTCGCGCTCGTCGTGCGCGGGCACGCCCATCACGGCGCCGTCGCCATAGGACATCAGCACGTAGTTGCCGACCCAGACTTCCACCTTCTCACCGGTGATCGGGTGGTTGACGAACAGGCCGGTGGCCATGCCCTTCTTTTCTTGCGTGGCGAGTTCGGCCTCGGTGGTGCCGCCGGTCTTGCATTCGTCGATGAAGGCCTTGAGCGCAGGGTTCGCGCTTGCGGCGTGCGCGGCCAGTGGGTGCTCAGGCGCCACGGCGCAGAAGGTCACGCCCATGATCGTGTCGGCGCGGGTGGTGAAGACCCACATCTGGCCGTTGTTGATCAGGCTGCCATCGGCCCCTTGGATGTCGTGCGAGAACGCAAAGCGCACGCCTTCGCTCTTGCCGATCCAGTTCTCCTGCATCAGGCGCACGCGCTCGGGCCAGCCGGACAGGTAGTTCTTGTCCTCGGGGTTGGCGACGGCGCCCAGCAGCTCGTCGGCGTACTTCGTGATGTTCAGGTAGTAGCCGGGGATCTCGCGCTTTTCAACCAGCGCGCCCGAGCGCCAGCCGCGGCCGTCGATCACCTGCTCGTTGGCCAGCACGGTCTGGTCGACCGGGTCCCAGTTGACGGTTTGCGTGCGGCGCTCGCAGATGCCGGCTTCCAGCATCTTGATGAACAGCCACTGGTTCCACTTGTAGTACTCGGGCTGGCAGGTGGCGATCTCGCGCGACCAGTCGATCGCCAGACCCATCGCCTTCATCTGCTTCTTCATGTAGGCGATGTTGTCGTAGGTCCAGGCGGCGGGCGGCACCTTGTTCTTGAGCGCCGCGTTCTCGGCTGGCAGGCCGAAGGCGTCCCAGCCCATGGGCATCAGCACGTTGTGACCGTTCATGCGCAGGTAGCGCGTGAGCATGTCGTTGATCGTGTAGTTGCGCACGTGGCCCATGTGCAGCTTGCCCGAGGGGTAGGGCAGCATCGAGCAGGCGTAGAAGGCCGGCTTGTCCGTCGACTCGGTGACGCGGTAGGCGTCGGCGTCCGACCAGTGCTGTTGGGCACGGGCTTCGACGGCGCGCGGGTCGTAGGTCTGGGTTTCGTTGGTGCTCATGGTCGGACGGGACGACGGGGATCGGGCGGGGACGGGCCACCGCAAGACGAAAACAGGCCGACCCGGGGGGCGTCGGCCTGCGCAGAGGGGATCCCGAGATTATAGAAAGCCGGTGCGATGGCGGCTTCAGTCCCTGCCAGCCCGCTGGTATCGGGCTCGGCCCGCGTCGTCTTCGACGCTGACCAGCGCGCCCTGATCCAGGCGCCAACGCGTGGTGCGGCTGGGGGGCGTCATGGCGGCGTGGTCGACCTCGACCTCGATGCGGTTGGGCAGGTGGCCTTGGGCGTCGGGCGCCAGGGGCATCAGCGTCCAGCGGAGTCCGTCCTCCAGGGCCACGGCCATGGCCAGGCCTTCGAGCTGACCCAAAGCAGGCGGGCCATCGAAGTTGGTCCAGCCTTCTTCGTCCCGGGGGCGCAGCTTGCCGATGTGGCTGATCTGGCTGCCCACGGGCATGACCACGAAGCCCTGCATCAGCCGACCGCCCGAGGAAGCGCGAACGTCCACGCCTTTGACGCCGGCCTCGTACCAGGCCTTGAGGATGCGCATGGGTGCGGTGGGCAAGGCGTCTTCGCTCTGGAACACGACTTCTTTGCCCTCGACGTGCCAGCGTCCGGTCACGAACTGGTCAACGGCGCCGTAGCTGGTGGCCAGGCTGTAGCGGCCATCGGCGCGCAGGCGCAACTCCGAGCCGACCTCGCGCACGCCGCTGAGGTAGTACGCGCCGGGCAGCTTGGCCGCCAGGGCTTTTTCGGCCGCCGTGGGGGCTTTGGCGGGCTTTGGGGTGCAGGGCGGGGCGGGCAGGTCGGCAAAGCCGGCCAGGGGGCGCCACGTGACGGGTTGGTCGCAGCCCAGGTGCCAGGTCAGGGTCTTGCCGTCAGGCAGGCGCGTGTCGCCCGACAGGCCGTGTGCGCGCATCAGGCCCAGGGCCTGCGGGTTGCGGGCGTCCAGGGCGATCTGGGCCAGCGCACCCAGCGTGCCGGGGCTGGGCGGCTGTGCATGCAAGGCCAGCGACAGCACGTCCGGGCGGTGCTGGGTGATGGGCTCTTGGAGCAAGGACCGAGGCACATTGCGCTGCGTTGGGTCGCTCTGCCACAGGCGTTGCAGCAGGGCCGTGGCGCGCTGGTGGCGGGTGCCCATGAGTGGGCGGCTTTCCGGTGCGACCCAGGCCTGCAGCAGGCGGTGGCTCAGGGGGCCGGCCTGGCCGCATGGGCCGGTCTGCAGGCCCAGGTCGAGCAGCCGGTCGGCGAAAGGCGGCGCCTCGCGGACCAGCCGGATCAGGCTGTCGTAGTCGCGAGGACAGCTCTGAGACAGCGATTGCCCGCTGAGCTGCGACACCCGCTCGATCAACCCGAGTTGTCCGGTGGCCATGGCATCGGCCAGGGCCTGGGGCGGCCAGGGGGCTTTCGCGGCGTGCAAGGCCTCGATGGCACCCATGTCGCCAGCGCGGATGGCCCAATGCAACATGGCCGGTGGCAGCTCCGCCCCGCTCACGCCGGCTTTCAACAGGGCCTCGATCAGGGGGCGTTGGCTGGCTTGGCCGGCTTTGGGGGATTCGAGCGCCTGGCGCAGCAGCTGGGGTGCTTCTTCGCGCAAGGCTTTGATCGTGGCTTCGCTGGGTTGGCTCAGCAGGGCCGGCAGCAGCTCGGGTGCTTGTTCGATCACCCAGGTCAGGGGCGAGCCATCGGAGTGGTAGGAGCGGTATTCGACGGGGTTGGCGCCGCGCTGAATCAGCAGTCGCACCAGGGCCTCGCTGCGGATTTGAATCGCCGCTTTGAGCCCGTCGCCCGTGGGGGCGCCCCAGTCCAGCAACTGGGTGGTCAGAGCGATGTCGCCCCGGCGGATGGCGGACTCCAATGCGGTCATCGGGCCCTCGTGGTCGATCTGGACGTATTGGCCCAACCGGGGCGCGCCCTGAGGGCCCTCCTGGGCCCAGGGCATGTCCGCTCTCAGCAAGCTCTTGGCGAGCAGTGTGTGCCCACCTTGCAGCGCCGCCAGGGCGGCGTCCAGTTGCAGATCGAAAGGCGGGTTCTTGTTGGGTTGGTAGGCAGCCGGCCGTTGTTTGGGCAGGTGCTTGAAGAGCGTTTTCAGGGCTTGGTCGTCACCCAGGTAGGCCGCGGCGGCGGTGGGCAAGGCGCTTTGGCCGGTGTCCGCCAGATCGTCTGCTGTGGGGGCATGTTCGGCCAGCAACCGCGTCAGCCAGGCATCGCCTGCCACCAGGCTGACCAGATCGGTCCAGTTCACGTTGTCAGGCTGGGGGCTGCCGGCCTTGAGCAGGCTGGCCACGACGCGGGCGCGTTCTTCTCGGGTCAGCAGCTCGGGCAGGCCCCGCAGGCGCAGGAAGAACTCGTGGTCGAGCAGGAATTCGAGCGGCGTGAGGTGGCGGTCCTGGTTGGCTTGCCGCGGGTTGGCGCCATGTTGCAGCAGGGCTTCGACCATGTCGGGCGAGCCGAACACGACCGCCAGTTGCAAGGCGGGGACGCGACTTTGGTAGGTGATGAGGTTGGGGCGTGCGCCCTGAGCCAGCGCAGCTTGCAGCATGCGCTGTCGGGCTGCCAGGGTGGCGCGGTGAGCCTCGAACAGGCGCTCTCGCTCTGGCGCGCGGGTCCAGCCCCAGTTCCTGTCCGTTGTCTTGAGGTCCGGGTCGGGGCGGACGATGGCCGAGAGCAGGGGCTCGCCCCCCATCGTCACGTCGCTGATGTCGCCTGATGCCGGCAGCAGGCGCAAGAAGGCGTCGGCATCGGCTTGGTGGGCTGCCTTGAACAAGGCTTGCTGCGTGGGCGTGACCGCTTCGCGGGTTTGGTCGAAGGACGAATGGCAGCCGCAGTCGGCGGCCGTCGTCGAGGTGGGTGCTGTGGCCTGGGCTGCGGGTTGGAGGCAGCACATCAGCGCCAGCACCCAGGCTGACGCGCGCCCGGCCTGTCGGCGGGCATCCCTGTTGATTTTATTGTTCATGTGGCTCGGGCGTTCTGGCGCCCAGGTCTGGATCGAGTCCGGAGTGTGCCGCAGCTCACGGAGGTGTTTGGGCTCACCCCCATAATCGCGCGGCCCGCGTCCCCTGATCGGCGCAGGCCCCACATGACCCGAGCCGCTGCTTCACGACACTTCACCCGCACCTTCCTGGCTGGCCTGCTGGCCGCGCTGCCTTTGATCGCCACGGTGCTGGTGTTCACCTGGCTGGCGCAGCTGGTTTACGGTTGGTTGGGCCCGCAGAGCCTGATTGGCGGGGTGTTCGTGCAACTGGGCCTGGGCCTGTCCGAGTCCGAATGGGCCGGCTATGGCCTGGGCATCCTGATCATCGTGGCTTTCATCTACGCCCTGGGCTTGTTGGTCGAGGCGCAGCTGCAGGCCGGTCTGGCGCGCATCCTGAACCTGGTGCTCAGCCGCATCCCGCTGGTGCGCAACGTCTACGACCTCATCAACCGCTTCGTCGACATGCTGGGGCAGCGCGACGAAGAAGGCCTCAAGTCGATGAGCGCGGTCTGGGTCACGTTCGGTGGGCCGGGTGGCGTGAAGGTGCTGGCGCTGCTGTCAACGCCCGAGCCGGTGATGCTCGATGGGCAGGCCTACGTGGCCGTGATCGTGCCGACCGCACCGGTGCCGGTTGGCGGCGGCTTGCTCTACGTGCCGCAAGCCTCGGTGGTGCCGGCCGATGTGGGCATGGAGGCGGTCACCAGCATCTATGTGTCGATGGGGGTGACCTCGGCTCAGCACCTCAGATCAGGCCTTCGGCCTTGAGCGCACGCTGAACGGCAGGGCGAGCGCCCACGCGGGCCTGGTAAGCCGTCACGTTGGGCCAGGGTGCCAGGTCCAGCTTGATCATGCGCGCCCAGCCCAGCACCGTGAACAGGTAAGCGTCGGCCACGGTGAAGTCTTCGCCCATCAGGTGCGCACGGCCTTCGAGTTGCTCGTTGACGTAGCCCAGGCGACGCTCGATGTTGGCGCGCGAGATGGCCTTCATCTCGTCCGTCGCGGCCGGGTTGAAGAAGGGCGAGAAGTTCTTGTGCAGCTCGGTGCCGATGAAGGTCAACCAGCTTTGCAACTGGTAGCGCGCCAGGCTGCCGTTGGGCGGGGCCAGCTTGAGTTCGGGCTTGAGGTCGGCCAGGTACTGCACGATGGCCGGGCCTTCGGTGAGCAGCTCGCCGCCGGGCAGCTGCAAAGCCGGCACGTAGCCCTTGGGGTTGATGGTCAGGAAGTTGGCGCCACTGGCCGTGACCTTGGTCTTGAGGTTGACGGCTTCGGTCTCGTGGGCGACGCCGATTTCTTCGAGCACGATGTGCGGCGAGAGCGAACAGACGCCGGGGGTCAGGTAGAGCTTCATGGAGCGGGTCCTGGTGGGTTCTGAAAATGACCGACGCATTCTGCGCCGCTTGCTCAAGCCCCGGCGGCGCGCAAGGGTTTGGCCAATGTGTCAGGGAGTTGGTCGATGAAAGCCAGCACCGCATCGGCGAACAATTTCGGCTCTTGAACCGTGATCCAGTGGCCGGCGTCGATTTCCTGGCGCACATAACCTGGGGCCCAGCGGTGCAGGTTCTCGCTCAAAGCTGGGCTGACGAAGTGGTCGCGCAGCGGCACGATCACCTGCACCGGGGCGTGCGCGATGCGCTCGCGCGGGTGGATCAGGCAGGGGAACACGTTGGCGCGGTAGAGGTTGACGCCGTTCGCGCCGTCGTCGGCCTGGGTGGGCCGGGGCTGGATCTGAACGCCTTCGAGCCAGCGCATCAGGCGTGGCCAGTTGGGGCCGGTGAGGTGGCGCCACATGAGTTCGGGCACGGCAGGCAGGTGAAACAGGTACACGTACCAGGACTTGAGCAGCTGCACCGTCAGGCGAAACAGGTGCGTGGGCGTGGGTTTGCCCAGTTGTTCGCGCATCCAGTGCCCCATGTGGTCCAGGCAGGGGCCGGAGCACGAGGTGTAGGACGCGATGCGGCCTTTCAGCAGGGGCTCGGAGACGAACTCCCAGCTCTGGACCGAGCCCCAGTCGTGCGCCACCAGGTGCACGGGCTGCGTGGGGCTGAAGGCGTTGATGACGGCGGTGAAGTCGGCCGTCAGGCGAGCGAGCTTGTAGTCCTGTTGGCGCGTCGGGCGGAACGAGGCGCCTGCACCGCGCACGTCGTAGGCGATGACCTGGTAGCGCTTGGACAGGTGCAACGCGACCTCGTCCCACTTGTGGCGGTTGTCGGGATATCCGTGCACCAGCACGACAAGGGGACGCGAGCGATCGCCCCAGCGCTGAACGGCGAGCTGCCCATCAGGGCCCTGGACGAAGAAATGCTCGGTGGGGATGGGGCTCATGCGTGGGGCTTCCGAAACGGCTGGGCAACCCCGCATGCTAACGACCTGTCGGCCGATCCGTGGCAGTTTTCGCGACAGCGTGGGCAACGCAGGCGACAACCGGGGGCAGGGATGCCCCGGCTGTCGGCAGGCGTTGCACGCCTTACTTGCAATGCTGATTGATCAGGTTCAGCAGGTTGCTGCGGGTGGTCGCGATGTTGCTGGTCGTGCCCGCCTGACTCAACGTGGGGGTCTTGCTGGGGTCGGTCCAGTCGGACACCGTGGGGGGCAGCGTCGCAGCGATCTGCATGACCGAGCCCACCGTGTCGTGTCCGGCCACACTCTGATTGGGCGAAGACTTGAGCGCGCGCCATGAAGACCAGTTGAAGACGTTGTTGGGCCAGCCCAGCAGAGGGTCGGGGGTCCAGTCCTGCAGCCAGAAGTGCAATGAGCCCGCGCTGGCTGCCCGACCGCAATAGCGGTTGTTCGACAGCGTGGTCGAGGGCGTCACCCACACGGGTTTGCGGTTGCCGCTGGCCTCGTCGTGCCAGGCGAAAACGTTGCCGGTCACCTGGATGCCCGTGTTCAGGTGGGCGGGGTCCACGGCAGACTGCGCGGTCATGAACACCCCATCGCCGCCGTTGCCCGCGAACTGGTTGTTGGTGATCCTGGTGCCGGGGCTGCCGCGCAGCTGAACGCCCTGGTTGCGGTTGCCAAAGACGACGTTGTTGTTGATCAAGCCGCGGTCCGAGTTCTCCAGGTAGATGCCGATGAGGTTGAAGGCCACCACGTTGTTTTGGATCAGGTTGTCGTGGTTGAGCGTGTCCAGCCAGATGCCGTGTCCTGCGTTGGCAGCGACGACGTTGCCCGAGATCTCGGAGCCGGTCAGGGCCTTGCCTCCGATGAACTTGGTCGGCCCGGCCTCCCAGTTGGGGTTGAAGCCGCGCGTGTTGTTGCCGGTGAAGGTGTTGCCCGTGATCTTGAGCTTGTTGCCGTTGGCAAACAGGCCGACCTGGCCACAGCGTTTGAAGCTCGAGGCCGTGACCACGCTGTTGTCGCCGGAGATCACGGCGCAGCCTGAGTCGGCGTCGCGGATGTCGACGCGGTCCAGGGTGTTGCCGCTGCCAGTGAACTGCACGGCGCCGCCGCGCCAGAAGGTCGAGGTGTTGCTGCGCTCGAAGACGAGGTTCTGCAGCACCACGTTGTGCACCTTGGTGCCTTGTGCGATGAACTGCATCACGCTGACTTCCAGCGTTTCACTGGCGCCCAGTGCGGTGGCCAGTTTCACGTAGAGCTCGTTGTTGGCGCGGTCGAACCAAAACTGGTTGTTGCTCAGCTTGTCGGTGCCCTGGAACGCTCGGTGTCCCGGCCACAGGCCTTCGGGGTTGCCAACCAGGCCGGCTTGAAGGTCGGGGTCGATGGTGCTGGTGTCCACACTCGGGTGGTAACCGCCGAACACCTGTCCGCCCACTTGCTGCAGCGAGCGCTGACCATCGGGCAAGGTGTCGCGAAAGACCTGCTGAGGCTCCAGCGTCTTGGTGGCGCCCCACTGGCGCACCAGCCAGCTGCGTTTGTAGAGGTAGCCGCCGGTGCTGCTGACCAGCTGCCAGTTGCCGACTTTCAAGCTGCCTCGGATGATGGGCTTGGTGCTGCCTGCGGCTTTGATGGTGGTGACGGCCTGGCCCGCGCCCGGATTGGCGCTGAGGCGGTCGAAGTTCATCACGTCCTGGCCCACCACGTCGGTCAACGCACCGTCGATCGTGGCGTGGTAAGGCTTGTCGCTGTTGCCGGTGATGATCACCGTGTCGCCCGCGACTGTCTTGCTCAGTGCGTCCCCCAGGTGCTTGTAGGGCTTGAACAAACCGCCACAGTCGGTGGCAGGCAAGAGGCAGCTGCCTTTGTTGTTGACGTAGATGTTCTTGGCCTGTGCCGACGTCATCGCCAGGATGGCGAGCGCCAGTGCGACACCGGTGGTGCGTGCATGCATGGGGTCCCTTTTTGCTAGCTTGATGCCTGCAGTGTCCGCATTCCCCTTGCCGCGTCGATGAGGGAAGTCACGAGTTCGGCAACCACAGGGCAAGCTCGCGACGCAAGATGCCCCGACCAATCGGTCGGTGGTTCAGGGCGCGATGGTCAGCGCGATGTCCCATTCCTGCATCAGCTTGGGGAAAGGCGCGGGAGGCAGCGCCTGCGTGAACACGCGGCGCGCATCGCGCAGCTGGCCGACCTGGGCCAGGCCGGCCTGGCCGAACTTGCTGGCGTCGGCGACGATCCAGCTCTCGCGTGACTGACTGACCATGGTCTGGTAGACCGCCTGCTCGCGCAGGTCGCGGTCGCGCAGGCTGCCGTCGGGGTCGATCCCCAGTGTGCCCACGATGGCGATGTCGACCTTGAACTGCTGCAGGTACTCCACCGTGGCGTCGCCTTCCATGGCGCTGTCGCGGGTGCGCAGCATGCCGCCGGCCACGTGAACCTTGCACTGCGGGTGCTCGCTGAGCAGGCTGGCGACGTGCAGGTTGTGCGTCACCACCGTCAGGCCGGGCTTTTTCAATAGCTCGCGCGCCACCGCCTCGATGGTGGTGCCGATGCCCATCATCAGCGTGGCGCCATCGGGCACGGCGGCGGCCACCGAGCGGGCGATGCGCGCCTTGGCATCGGCGAACAGGGCCTGGCGCTCCTTCCAGGCGGCCACAGCCGGCGCTTCGCGTGGCAGGCTGACACCACCATGAAAGCGCGTGAGCAAGCCGGCCTCGGACAGGCGCTGCACGTCGCGGCGCACGGTTTGCATGGTCACGTCCAGGCGCTGGGCCAGGCGCTCGACCGACACCGACCCGCGCGCCTTGACTTCGTCGAGCAGGGCTTGCTGGCGGGGGTTGGGGCTCCAGGTCGGGGAGGATGGCATGGCGGCGATGAGGAGGATGGACGGGTGAAGGTGCGACGCGAAAAGCGTTTTGCGCGCAGCCTATCCGAAAAGATAGCAACAGAAAAGCAAGGAAAGCGCGCGTGGCATGCGCGCCTCCCCAAGTAAATCCGGGCATGCCGTGGCGAGGCCTTCGGCACAATCGGGGCACAGATGCGCCACAGCATCGGAAATGGCCTGCCCAGCCCGGGCCATCCACAGAGGAGACCGCTTGAGCACGACCGCCGAACGCGCCGACCCGAACACCGAGGCGAGCCCGGGCGACCCCGCTTTGCGCCCCGCAGATCACCTGTGCGATGTGCTCGTGGTGGGTGGCGGCATCAACGGCGTCGGCATCGCGCGCGACCTGTCGGGCCGAGGCTGGCGCGTGGTGCTGTGCGAGCAGGACGACCTGGCCAGCCACACCTCGTCGGCCTCGACCAAGCTCATCCATGGCGGCCTGCGCTACCTGGAGCACCGCGAATTCGGCCTGGTGCGCAAGGCCCTGCAAGAGCGCGAGGTGCTGCTGCGCAGCGCGCCGCACATCATGTGGCCGATGCGCTTTGTGTTGCCGCACGATGCGAGCATGCGACCGGCCTGGCTGGTGCGCCTGGGGTTGTACCTCTACGACCACCTGGCGGGCCGCGATTTCCTGCCCGGCACCGAGTCATTGAACCTGCGCGAGAGCCCGCTGGGCGAGGGCCTGCAGCCGAGCTGGCAGCAGGCCTTCGTCTACTCCGACGGCTGGGTGGACGACGCCAGGCTGGTGGCCCTGTGCGCGCTCGACGCCGCCGAACGTGGCGCGCAGGTGCTCACCCGCACGCGCTGCACCAGCTTGCGCCCCGATGGCGCCGGCTGGCGCGCAGAACTCAGCCGCCGTGACGCGCTGACAGGCCAGGAAACGCGCCGCCTGGTGGTGCAGGCCCGCGCCGTGGTCAACGCCGCAGGCCCCTGGGCCGAGCAGGTGCTGCGCGACCTCATGCAGGTGCCCCCGCCCTCCAGTGGGCGCGGCCGCCACGCCGGCCCGCACGGTGCGCTGCGCCTGGTCAAGGGCAGCCACATCGTCGTGCCCCGGCTTTTCCAGCACGACCACGCCTACATCTTCCAGGGCCGGGACGGGCGCATCATCTTCGCCATCCCGTACGAGCGCCAGTTCACCCTGGTGGGCACCACCGACGTCGAGTTCAAGGGCGACCCGGCCCACGTGGACATCGAAGGCTCGGAGATCGACTACCTCTGCGGTGAACTGGGCCGCTACCTGCGCCGCCCGATCACGCACCAGGACGTGGTGTGGTCCTACGCGGGCGTGCGGCCGCTGCTCGACGATGCGCGGGGATCGGCCTCGGCCGTCACGCGAGACTACCTGCTGCAAAGCCAGGTGCGGCCCGCGCCCTGGCTCACCGTCTGGGGTGGCAAGCTGACCACCTTCCGCAAGCTGTCCGAGCAGGCGGCCGATCAGGTCGGGGCGATGCTGGGCGAGGTGCGCCGGCCCTGGACGGAGTCCGCCTTCCTGCCGGGTGGCGACCTGTCGGAGCTGGTCGATGAGCTGAGCCACCCAGAGGCCGACATGGCGGCTTTTCAGCACCGCCTGCGCCAGCGCCACCCCTGGATCGACCTGCCTTTGCTGCGCCGCTGGACCCGCGCGTACGGCGGGCGCGTGCTGCGTTTGCTCGATGGCGTTTCCTCGCGTGGCGACCTGGGCGCCGAGGTCGCACCTGACCTGCACGAGGCAGAGCTGTTCTTTCTCAAACGAAATGAGTGGGCACTCACTTGCGATGATGTGCTGTGGCGACGCAGCAAGCTGGGTTTGCACTGCACGCCCGAGCAGCGCGAGGCGGTGGCCGTGTGGCTGGCCGCTCAGGCGCGCGGCGCGGCCAGCGGCTTCCACTGCAGCGACCTGAGCCGGCAGTTGAGCGCTTGAGCGCCTGAGCGCGCGCTGGGGGCGTGGCGACCCCGCTCAGGCCGGATCGGGCGTGGCGCCGTTGGCTTGGGCGGGTGTGGTGTCGTGGCTGCCAGGTGCCTCGGCCTCGCGGTGGCGCAGCCGCTGCCGCCAGGTCAGCGGCGCTTGCCCACTCCAGCGCTTGAAAGCGCGCGAAAACGCGCTTTGTTCGGTGTAGCCCAGCAGCTCGCTGACATCGGCCAGCGTCAGCCGTTCGTCGGCCAGGTGCAGCTCGGCCAACTCGCGCAGCGCGCCGTCACGCAACTGACGGAACTGCTGACCGCGCTCGGCCAGCCGCCGGTAGAACACGCGGGGCGAGAGCCGCAACTCGGCGGCCACCTGCTCCAGCTCGGGCACACCGTGGCGGGCCAGCTGGCGCACCACGCGGCGGGTCAGCTCAATGAGGTCGCCGCTGTCGGGCAGGTGGGCCAGCGCGGCTTCGACCTGTTCTTCCATGAGCCCCAGCAGCACCGGGTCCGGTTGATGCAACGGGGTCTGCAGGCTTTGCAGTGGGATCACCAGGCGCGTGACGGGTTGCCCCCAGCGCACCGGGCAGCCGAAGTGGTCGGTGAACGGCTGGGGCTGACTCGGTGCCGGGTTGACGAAGTCGACCGCGCGCACCGGCAGCATGCGCCCGCACAGCGCCCGGGCGAACTGCACGATGGCGGTGATGCCGGTCTCGTCGAACAGGGCGCCTGGCTTGCCCCGGGCCACGCCCCACTGCAGCACCATGCTGTCGCCTTCGATGTGGTGCTGGATGGGGTTGATGTCGTGCAGCAGCCGGTGGTAGCGCTGGATGCGCATCAGCGCGGCGCCCAGGTTTTCGCAGGCCAGCAGCACATAGCCCAGCGCGCCCAGGTGGGCCGGCTGGATGGACTGGCCCAGGTGCAGGCCCAGCAGCGGGTCGTTGAGCCGCTCGGCTGCGCGCAGCAGCAGCTGGCAGTAAGCCTCGGCCGGGTAACGACCCAGGTGCTGCATCCCGAAGCGCAGCGCTTCGGGTGGCATCAGGCTGGCGGGGTCGACGCCATGCCGCTGCAGGTGCTCGGCCAGCACCTTCAGGAAGGTTTGCGGCACCATGCCCTGGACGGCGTCTCTGGCGTGCAGGCGGCGCAGTTCGTGCGAGGGCTGGGTGTCGTGCATGGATGAAATTGTTAAAAATCAAGCCGACCGGGTCAAGACCGGGCAAGCCCCTGGTCCTTATGCTCGGGCCTCACCCCAGGAGCCTGTTTCAATGCCACCCACCCAGCGTCCCACCCTTTTTGTCACCGGCGCCGCCGCAGGCATCGGCCGAGCCGTGGCCGAGCGCTTCCTGGCGGCAGGCTGGTTCGTCGGCGCCTATGACGTCGACGAGGCGGGGCTGCGGTCATTGCAGCAGAAGTGGGGCGCCGAGCAATGCGTCGCGGCGAGGCTGGACGTCACCAGCGCAGACGATTGGCGCGTGGCCCTGGCGAGCTTCGAGCAAGCCACAGGCGGCCGCCTGGACGTGCTCTTCAACAACGCCGGCATCGCCGTGACGCAGCCCTTCGAAGAGGCTGCGCTGGTGCGCCACCACCGCCTCATCGACATCAACCTCAAAGGCCTGGTCAACGGCTGTCACCTGGCCTTTGCGCTGCTCAAGCGCACCCAGGGCAGCCGCGTCATCAACATGTGCTCGGCCTCGGCCCTGTACGGCCAGCCCGAGCTGGGCACCTACTCGGCCACCAAGGCCGCGGTGCGCAGCCTCACCGAAGCGCTGGACATCGAGTGGCGCCGCCACGGCATCCGCGTGGTCGACGTGCTGCCCCTGTTCGTCAACACCGCCATGGTGACCAACGAGGTCAGCCGCATGAAGACGGTGTCAACGCTCGGCGTGCGCCTGGGCCCCGAGGACGTGGCCGCCACCGTCTGGCAGCTGGCCAACGCTTCTCAAGGCAGCCTGCCCGTGCACTCGCTGGTGGGTTGGCAGACCAAGTTGTTCGCGCTGCTCTCGAAGCTGTCGCCCGCTTTCATGAACCGCCTGGTGACCGCCCGCATGGCCGGTTACTGAACCGTGGGGCACTGCGTCCCCTCTCGCCTTTTCCTGGAGACCCCGATGACCCAGATGCCTCACCCGGCAGGGATGCGCTCGCTCACCGATTTCGATGGCGCCCGTGACGCCGCCGCCCCGCAAGACCGCCTGCGCGAAGTGCGCCGCCGCGCCCAAGCCCTGCGCGAGCGCATGCTCGCCGAGCCCGAGGTGCTGTGCTGGCGCAGCTTCGACCTCATTCGCGCGCCTTACCCGACGTATTACGCCTACTCGGGTGTGTTCGCCGACCGCGGCTTCAAGTTCCCGCTGGTGCACCTGCTCAACCGACTCTTCGTGGTCCAGTACCTCGACCACGACGGCGTGCTGCGCACCTTGCTGATGTCGCCCACCGATCACGACGCCAACCGCGAGACACCGTTCTTCAAGCGCCTGGCCGAGCGCGCGCCCAAGTGGGTGCAGCCCATCGTGGCGCCGCAGTTCAACACCGTCGAGAGCGTGCTGGCCACCTGCGGCCTGCGCCCCGAAGACATCGACTACATCAGCTACGACCACCTGCACACGCAGGACGTGCGCCGCTGGCTCGCCGGCCCCAAGCCGTACTTCCCGAACGCCAAGCTGCTGGTGCACCGCCAGGAGTGGGCCTCCACGCTGGCCTTGCTGCCCTTGCAAGCGGAGTGGTACTGCCCGAACGGCATCGCCGGCATCCCGAGCGAGCGCATCGTGCCTTTCGATGGCAGCCTGAGCCTGGGCCCCGGGGTGGCGTTGGTCCACACGCCGGGCCACACCGAAGGCAACCACTCGCTGGCCGCCCGCGTGCCCGACGGCATCCGCGTGACCAGCGAGAACGGCGTCGGCGTTGACGCCTACGAGCCGAAGAACTCGCGCATCAACGCCGTGCGCCGCCACGCCCTGTCCACGGGCAAGGAGGTCATCCTCAACGGCAACACGCTCGAAGGCAGCAACGACCAGTACATCTCCATGGTGCTGGAGAAGACGCTGGCCGGCCCGTCCATCAACCCCGAGTACCCCAACTGCGCCTCGTCCAGCGAGCGCACGCCTTACTGGTTGTTCCCGGGCGAGCCGGTGAGCCACCTGTTCGGCGAAGCGCACTTTGGCCGCATCCAGCGGCGCGGCGAAGGCGCCTTGTCGCGCAAGGCCGCGTGATGGCCGATTTCGAGGCCCCTTCTGCTTCACCGCGGGTGCTCCAGCCGGCAAGCCAGGACCGCATCCTGGTCACCGGCGGCGCCGGCTTCCTGGGCCGGGTGCTGGTCGAGCAACTGCTCGAGCGCACGGCGTCCACCGTGGTCGTTTTCGCCTTGCCGAACGAGCCCGTGCCGCAGGCCTGGGGCCCACGCTGGGGCGATCGCGTTGTCGTGCTGCGCGGTGACATCACCTCGGGCCATGACGTTGCGCGCGCCATGCAGGGCTGCCACTGGTGCTTTCACCTGGCGGCCCTGGTGGGCGATGCCGGTCGGGATGAGGACCACCAGCGCGTGACCGTGGGTGGCACGGCCCATGTTTTCGAAGCCGCTCTCGTGAACCGGGCGGCGGTGGTGCTGGTCACCAGCATCTGCGCCTACGGCGACGCCATCCAGCGCGGGCCCTGTCGCGAAGACGTCGCGCCTGGCGTCGGGCAAGGCCCTTACGGTCGGGCCAAACAAGGCCAGGAGGCGCTGGCGCGTCGCTACATGGCGCAGGGCGTGCAAGTGTGTGTCGTGCGACCGGCCAACATCATCGGGCCGGGCTCGGGGCCCTGGGTCGTCGACGCGGCCGAGGCCTTGCGGCAAGGCCTGCCTGCGCTGATTGGTGGTGGGCGGGGCAACGCGGCCCTGGCGGGTGTCGACAATGTCGCTGACTTCCTGGTGCACGCGGCCATGCACCCGCGCGCCTGGGGCCAGGCCTTTCACGTGCACGACGACCTGCCCCTGAGCTGGCGCGACTACTTCAACGACCTGGCGCGGCTGCTGGGCACGCGCCCGCCCAAGTCGGTGCCCCGTGTGCTCGCCTACCTGGGGGCGCGTTTGACGGAGCCGGTGTTCAAACGCTTGTGGCCGCGCAAACGCCCGCCCGTCACCACCGAAGCGCTCAACCTCATCGCGTGGGACAGCCGCTTTCCGCTCGACCGCGCGCGGGCGCTGGGTTGGCAGCCGAAGGTCGATCACGCCACGCAGATGGCACGCATCGGGGCCTGGCTGGCGAGGGGCGATCGGTCCGGCGTGTGAGCCGATTGCTTATCATTTGTCACAACCTCGGTGAGGTGCTTCGTTAAGAATTCGGGCGCGGTCCATCACGGACCCCAGTCAACACACATTCACGGAGGAATCACCATGCTATCGAGCCGACACGCTCTTTGCACTGCTTTGTTTTGCCTGGCCAGCGCCACGGCCCCTGTCACAAGCCATGCCGCCGAGTGGCGCGTCGTGAGCTTCGATGTTGATCTTCTCAGCTTGGACGAAGCCTCCTCGGCTGGGCCTTTGCAGCACGCGAAGCTGTCTGGCACGGGGCTGACGTTTGACGATCGAACATACCGAGATGACGTGGCTTCTGGTTTGGCTGGCCCTGCGACGCCGGGTGGTTGGTCCAGCTGGCGGCTCTCCTTCTCCTCGGGTTGGGGGGCCACGACGCCCCCCTCGGTCGATTTGTCCACCATGACGGCGCGCTTTGATAGCGCGACGCTCACGATGTTGGAGTATTACGAGGGTGATCGGGGTGCCTGGTATTCGGTTCCGCTTCCGTTCTTCTATGCAGTGGGACTGGATGAGGCTGTGCCGATCACTCAGATCGGTGAAGGCCAGTACCAGGCTGCTTGGCAGATCCACTCGACAATGAGCAACTTGCAGCATGACCCTTCCATGCCTCTGTACGCGGTCAGCCTGCAATTCAAGTCGGTCTCAGCGCCCCCACCCGCCGTGCCCGAGCCCACGTCTGGGCTCATGGCGCTGGCTGGTATCGGCGCGTTAGCCTGGGCGCGTCGCCGCCAGATCTCTCTCCTTGCGGCCTGACGGCCTGATGGTGGGGCACCGCGCGGCGCTGCCCCATGCCGCAATCAGGCCGCTCAGTCGTCCTCGCGTGGCATCAGGAAGTGCCCGCGCGCCTGCACCACCGGGCGCGACGGGTCGTCCTGCCACAGCGACACCATGACCAGCGCCACGCGGTTGCCCTGGCGCACCGTCGTGCTCTGCGCGAACGTGTCGATGGGCTTGGCCGAGCGCATGTAGGCGATGGCGAAGTCCACGCTGCGCGGGATGGCCGCCAGCGTCGGGTTGGTGGCCAGCAGGTGCAGCACCATGGCGGTTTCACCAAAGCCTGCCAGCACGCCGCCGTGCAGCGCCGGCAGCACCGGGTTGCCGATCAGGTCGGCCTTGTAGGGCATGCGGAACACCGGGCCGGCGTCGATCTGCGGCTGCTGGTGCACGTTCAGAAAGTCGACGTAAGGCGAGCGGCCCACCGGCACGGCCAGCGTCTCGGGCATGTCTGCGGCGCGGCTGACGAAGACCTGGCTGGGCTCGACCGAGGCGGGTGCGATCAGGGACGAGGCGGCTTCGGCGGGTGTGGGGCGCGAGGGCTTGCTGGGCGCCGGTCTTTGCGCCTCGACGCTGGCCGCAGCACCTGCTGCAGGCAAGTCCTTGCGTCGCGTGGCGGCCGTGGCGCGCATGAAGGTGGCGTACACGGTGGCCACCGGCTCGCTCTGGCCGGGTTGCATCAACTCACCGCGCACGAAGGCCACGCTGCGCGACAGGCGGTGGCATTCGGCGTGGCAGATCAGGTCGGTTTCTGCCACCGGCGGGCGCAGGTAGTCCATGCGCAAATCCAGCGTGGCGTAGGGCTCGATCTGCTCCATGGCGCAGCTCACGGCCACGCCGCAGGCGGTGTCGGCCAGCACGCTCAGGCAACCTGGGTGGATGAGTTTGCGCTCGGCGTCACCCGTCCAGGTGCTGCGCGCGGGCAGCAGCAGGCTGGCGCGGCCAGGGCCGATGTCGGTCAGCGTCATGCCCGACGCCATGGCGTAGGGGATGCCGGAGATGACGGCCTGGGCCCAGGCCAGGCGGTCGTTGCCCGTGAAAATGCTCATGGTCACTGTTCAACGCGGTTCAGGGAGAACCCGCATTGTCGCACATGCCTGACCATTGCGTCAGCGGCATGACCTCCAGGCCCGTGAGCTTCCTCGCACGTCCGGCCAGTTTGAGCAGCGCAGCGTCCTTGCTCAGCAGCCATGTCGCGCCCACGTGCAGCGCCAGGTCGATGAAGACCTGGTCGTCCGGGTCTTTGCAGCGCAGGGGGCCGCGCGGCGGCTCGTCCACGAAGGTGGCGTGCTGGAACACCGTCAGCGTGAGCATCGGGTCGGGTTGCCAGGGCTTGAAGTAACTGCGTGGCCAGACCTGGTGCCACTCCTGCTCCATCGACGGGCAGGCGAGCCAGCGCAGGCGCCCGCTCAGGATGGCGCCTGCGATGGGGTGGGCGGTCGGGTCTTTGAACACCCGCCAGTCCAGCAGGGCGTTGGTGTCGAGGATGACGATGGGCGCGGCGGCGCTGCCGGTGGGGGCGATCAGGGCGTTCATGTCTCGCCATTGTCGCCACCCCGCCAGCCCTGAGCCGGCAAGCGCGCGCAGGGCCTTCTGGCTGGACCTCGTTCAATCGCCCACTGGCAGGCCCAGCCGCCGGCGAAACCGCGTCATGTCCAGTGCGCTGATGCGGCTGTCCCCGTCCATGTCCGCCACAGGCAGGTAGGCCGGCTGTCCGACCGATGAGCCGTGGGCTTGACGGATGATGGCCTCGTCGAGCGCATCGACCCGACGGTCGCCGTTGAAGTCGGCGTCGCAGGCGTTGCCAAAGCCGTCGCCATCCGCGTCCAGCTGAGTTGGGTTGGTGGATTTGGCGCAGTTGTCGACGTGGTCGGCGATGCCGTCGCGATCCGTGTCGGCCACGCCCATGCCCAGGCCCGATCGGATCCACTGGTCCAGCAGGGCCACGCCCGCCTCGTCCACCAGGTTGCGGCCCAGCGGGGGCATGCGACCGGTCTCCAGCATGTGGGTGCGCAGGCTGACGATGGACAGATCAGGCCGGCCCGGTGTGATGAGCTTGGCGCCTTCGACGCCGAAGTTGGTCTGCGTGGGTTCGACACCGATGGCGCCCATGGCTGTTGCGGGCGTGGTGAAACGGAAGTCCTCCGGTCCACGACCTGGCCCGCCAGGCTGGTGACACATGGCGCAGTTGGCGTGCAGGTAGGAGCGCGCCCGGGCGTCCAGTGCTTTCGATCTGTCGCCAGGGTTCGGCAGCGCAGCCAGGAAGGCCGGTGCCTCGGTCAGGGGCGCGTCGAACAGGCCGATGTGGTTGAGCGTGCTCAGCTGGTTGGCCATGCGGCCCGTTGTTTGATAGCTCGCCGCGCGGTTGAGTTGGCCCGTCTCCAGCCCCAGCGAGCGCCCCGCCACCTCGGTGTGACAAGCCATGCACTGCGCCCGACTCGGGTAGTGCCAGGTCTGGGTGCCGACCTGCTTGACCTTGGCCGACTCCAGCAGGTGCGCATCGCTCTGGTCTTCGGCCCACTCGTAGGTGTAGCCGCTCCAGTCGCCATCGGTGTGCCGCACCAGGAATCGGGTCTCGATCAGTCGCCCCCCCAGGCGGAAATGCTTGATCAAAACCGAGCCGATGGGCAGCGTCCAGTCGCCGTTGGCCTCGATGTGGATCTGCTTGCCATCGGGCAGCGCCAGGAAGCGCTCCTTGCTGGCGCCATCGGACCACAGCGGCGAATTGACCTCGAAGGGCAGCACACCCGACGCAGGTTGCCAGTTGCGTTGCGCATCGAAGCAGCCGGTTTGCGACAAGCGCGCGGGCAAGGAAGAGGGCTCACGCACTCCGGAGGGGCCGATCGCCAGCAAGGACCAGCCCACGGACAGGAACAACTCGTCCTTTTCGTCACGACCAAAAATGGTCGGGTAGCCGGTGACCTGCGCCAGTTGCTGCCGCAGGTGTTGCCCGCTCTCGGTTTGCTTGAGCGCGTAGACCTTGCCCGAGACGTCGGCGAACACGAACCGACCTTTGAGGTCGGGGATGGCGTCGCCGTGGTACACGAAGCCGCCGATGACCGCGTTGCCGGCGCCGCTGTCGTCGTGCTCGTACACGAGGGCGGCTTCGGACAGGCCAGTGCGCACACAAGCGACCCAATTGGTGCACTGGTTGCCCTCCAGGATGGGCCATCCGTGGTTGCTGCCCTTGACCACCCGGTTGACCTCCTCGAACGCGCCCTCACCGACATCGCCCACCCAGATGTCGCCGCTCACGCGGTCGATGGTCCAGCCCCAGGGGTTGCGAAAGCCCAGGGCGAAGATCTCCGGCCTGGCTCCTGCTCGGGACACGAAAGGGTTGCTCGGTGGCACGGCGTAGCCCGTCGCCGGGCTGACATCGATGCGGATCATCTTGCCCAGCAGGCTGCTCAGGTCTTGCACGGCGGTGTGTTGCCGTCCGTCACCGAAGGCCGCGTAAAGAAAGCCGTCCGGGCCGAACTGCAGCGAGCCGCCCCAGTGCAGCGCCGACGTCCGGGGCACCCGGATGAGCACCTCTTCGGAATCCTTGTCCAGCGTGAGCCCGTTGTCGCGGCTGATGAACCTGGAGATGCGCCCCTCGGTGGCCGTGCCGCTGGCACTGGCCCCGCTGTAGTAAACGTAGACCTGAGCGTTGGCTGCGAAGTTCGGGTGCATGACCAGGCTGAGCAGGCCCATCTCGCCCTGGTTGCCTTGAACCGCGGTCTGGACCCGGTCGCGCAGGTCCACGAAGTCGCCGGCAGCGCTGAACGAGCCACCTTGTCGGTTGAAGCGTTTGATCACGCCTGCGCGGTCGACCAGGTACCACTTGCTGGGGTCGTTGGGCGCGCGGGCCATGCCCACCGCGCCAAAGCCCACGTTCGAGATGGCCCTGCTCAAGGAAACGCTGGCCTGCTCGACGGGGCGCTCCGGTGCGTGGCAGGTGGCGTTGGGCGGCCGGGTGTCCAGGCCGGGGGGGGATTCGTTGGGGTCGCCAGGTGTGGGTGAGGTCGGCACGCCCGGGACGTCGGGCGCAACAGGGGTCGAGCCGATCAGGGTGGTGGCTGGGGGCAGGGTGGGCGTGGTGGAGCCGCTGCCCCGGATCAGCAAGGTGGCGGCCATCACGCCTCCCACCCAGCACAGCAACACCCATGCACCCTTTGACACGGCCGATCGGCCGAGCTTGCGCGTCCCTGGCATCTTGGTTTTCTCCGCTGCGTTGGACCTTGTTCAACCGACATGGCCAGCGCCAGATCGGAGGTGCAGGAAGCGAGCTGCACGCGCGCTCCGCGTCGCCCAAGTTGTCAGAATTGCCGAGTGACGTCCAGCGGGAAATTGTTGCAGCATGTCATGGTGGCCGTTGCATCGACCCCGTTGACCGGGCTGCGCGCCGAGGGCCGGGCGGCGTCAAGGCCGTGTGCGTCAGCCTGCGCTGGCGATCACGCCGCCACCCAGGCAGACATCGCCCTGGTAAAGCACGGCCGACTGGCCTGGCGTGACGGCCCATTGCGCCTCGGGGAAGCGCAAGGCCAGCGTCTGCGCACTTGCGCCCGTGACCTCGCAAGCCGCATCGGCCTGGCGATAACGCGTTTTGGCGGCCATCGGCTGCAGGCCCACCGCCGGGCCCCGACCATCGACCCAGCTCAGGTCATCGGCCACCAGCGTGTGCTGCTGCAGCCAGGGGTGGTCGTGGCCTTGCACCACGTACAGCGTGTTCGCCTCGAGGTCCTTGCGGGCGACGAACCACGGTTCGTGCTCACCACCCCCACGCGGTGCGCCCTTGTCTTTCACGCCCCCGATGCCGATGCCCTTGCGTTGGCCCAGCGTGTAGAAGCTCAGGCCCACGTGTTCACCCAGCTTGCGGCCCTTGTCGTCCTTGATGGGGCCGGGCGTGTTGCTCAGGTAGCGGTTGAGGAACTCGCGAAAGGGCCGCTCGCCGATGAAGCAAATGCCCGTCGAGTCCTTCTTGCGGGCGTTGGGCAGCTTGATCTCGCCTGCGATGCGGCGCACCTCGGTCTTGGGCAGCTCGCCCACCGGGAACATCGTCTTGGACAGCTGCGCCTGGTTCAGGCGGTGCAGGAAGTAGCTCTGGTCTTTCAGCGGGTCCAGGCCCTTGAGCAGTTCGAAGCGCTGGCCGGCTTCGAAGGCTTCATCGGCCACGCTGCGCACCCGCGCGTAGTGCCCGGTGGCGATCTTTTCGGCGCCCAGGCGCATGGCGTGGTCCAGGAAGGCCTTGAACTTGATCTCCGCGTTGCACAGCACGTCGGGGTTGGGCGTGCGCCCGGCCTGGTACTCGCGCAGGAACTCGGCGAAGACGCGGTCTTTGTAGTCGGCCGCGAAGTTCACGTGCTCGATCTCGATGCCGATGACGTCGGCCACCGAGGCAGCGTCCAGGAAGTCCTGGCGCGACGAGCAGAACTCGCTGTCGTCGTCGTCTTCCCAGTTCTTCATGAAGATGCCGATGACCTCGTGGCCTTGCTGCTTGAGCAGCCAGGCCGTGACGGCCGAGTCCACCCCGCCACTGAGGCCGACGACGACACGTTGGGGGCGGATGGACATGGGGTGCAAGAACGTTCAGGGGGCCGCGGCGAACCGGGGCCGGCCGCTGTCAGGCGGCGCGGTGGTGGCTGGGCGCGGAGAACACGCTGTCATGCACGGTCAGCAACTCCAGCGGGTAGCGCTGACCAGCCAGGTAGCTTTCCAGGCATTCGAGCACCAGCGGGCTGCGGTGGCGCTCGGGGCAGGCGCGGATCTCGTCGGCCGTCATCCAGACGGCGCGCACGATGCCTTCGTCGAGCTGCAGCGAGAGATCGGGCTCGCTGACCGAGCCGAAGAAGGCCAGGCGCAGGTAGGTGATGTCTTCGCCGGTGCGGGTGCGGCGAAAGCGGGACATGTACAGACCCAGGAAGCCTTCGGGCGTGAACTGGCAGGCGGTTTCTTCCAGCGTCTCCCGGATGACGCCCTGCAGTGGCGACTCGCCCGGGTCGAGGTGACCGGCGGGGTTGTTCAGCAGCAGGCCGTCCGAGGTGTCTTCCTCGACCAGCAGGAAGCGGCCGTCACGCTCGATGAGCGCGGCGACGGTGACGTTGGGCTTCCAGCGCACCTTGGGGGCGGCGGGTTGGCCAGGCGGTACCGTGACGGCGAGCAGATCGGCGGAGTTCATGAGCCCGGCATTATCCCCCAATGGCGTGACGTGTGGGTGACCCGCTTGGGGGAACGGTGGGCGCAGGCCCTGTGCTGGCCAAAATTGACAACGTTTGTCATCAATTCGCGGGGGGTGGGGTGCCCTCGCGACGCAAAACGGGCCCTTCGCATCACGCCGCGCCCCGGGAAAGTCGCCGTCTTTGTGTATGCTGGTGGGTTTGGCACCATTCATTCCCGTCGGGTTCACCTTTCTTCACAATCATGTGAGGGGGACAGGGCCCGGCGCCTCACCAGCAGGAGACACGTATGCTCATCGGCATACCCCAGGAAACCTTCGCGGGCGAAACCCGCGTTGCCGTGACCCCGGAAACCGTCAAGAAGCTCAAGGCCCAGGGTCACACCCTGCGCGTGCAATCGGGCGCAGGCGTCGCCGCCAGCGTCACCGATGAGGCCTACGTGGCCGCCGGTGCCGAGATCACCGACCTGGCCGGCGCTTTCGGTGCCGACATGGTGCTCAAGGTGCGCTCGCCGAACGCCGACGAACGCGCCCTCATGAAGCCCGGCGCTGCGCTGGTCGGCATGCTCAACCCGTTCGACAAGGACGGCCTGCAAGGCCTGACCGACGCCAAGCTGACCGCCTTCGCCTTGGAAGCCGCGCCGCGCACCACCCGTGCCCAGAGCATGGACGTGCTGTCCTCGCAGGCCAACCTGGCGGGCTACAAGGCCGTCATGATCGCCGCCGACAAGTACCAGCGCATCTTCCCGATGCTCATGACCGCCGCCGGCACCGTCAAGGCCGCCCGCGTGGTGATCCTGGGCGTGGGCGTGGCAGGGCTGCAGGCGATTGCCACGGCCAAGCGCCTGGGCGCGGTCATTGAGGCCTCCGACGTGCGTCCTTCGGTGAAGGAGCAGGTCGAGTCGCTGGGCGCCAAGTTCATCGACGTCTCTTTCGAGACGGCCGAAGAAAAGGAAGCCGCCGAAGGCGTGGGCGGTTACGCCCGCCCGATGCCGCAGTCCTGGCTCGACCGCCAGAAGGTGGAAGTGGCCAAGCGCGTGGCCGCCGCCGACATCGTCATCACCACCGCCCTGATCCCCGGTCGCGCCGCCCCGGTGCTGGTCACCGAGGACATGGTCAAGGCCATGAAGCCTGGCTCGGTCATCGTTGACCTGGCTGCGCCAGCCGGTGGCAACTGCCCTCTGACCGAAGCCGGCAAGACCGTCGTCAAGCACGGCGTGACCCTGGTCGGTGAAACCAACCTGCCGGCCCTGGTGGCTGCCGACGCGTCCGCACTGTATGCCCGCAACGTGCTGGACTTTTTGAAACTGGTCTTCAACAAGGAAGGCCAGTTCCACGTTGACCTCGAAGACGACATCGTCAAGGCCTGCCTGATGTGCCGCGACGGTCAGTTGCTGCGGGCCTGATCACTGTAGGAGTACCCCATGCAACGCGTCATGCTGCGAGCCAAGCTTCACCGTGCCACGGTGACCGAGGCCGATCTGAACTACGAGGGCTCCTGCGGGATCGATGAAGACCTGCTGGACGCCGCCGACATGAAGGAGTTCGAGTACATCGAGCTCTACAACATCAACAACGGCGAACGCTTCTCCACCTACGTCATCAAGGCGCCGCGTGGCTCGGGTGTCATCTCGCTCAACGGCGCAGCGGCCCGCAAGGCCCACGTCGGTGACCTGCTGATCATCTGCACCTATGCGCCCATGACCGAAGGCGAAGTCGCTGGCTACAAGCCCAAGGTGGTGCTGCTCGACGAGGGCAACGCCATCAAGGAAGTCCGCAAGTTCGACTGACCCCCCTTTTTCAAGATCCCAGGAGACAACGATGGAAGCGATCTCGCACGTCGTCATCAACCTGACCATCTTCGTGCTGGCCATCTACGTTGGCTACCACGTGGTCTGGACGGTGACCCCCGCTCTGCACACGCCGCTGATGGCTGTCACCAATGCCGTGTCCGCCATCGTCATCGTGGGCGCCATGCTGGCCGCCGCGCTGACGGTGACCCCGCTGGGCAAGACCATGGGCGTGCTGGCCGTGGCGCTGGCCGCAGTGAACGTCTTTGGCGGCTTCCTGGTCACCCGGCGCATGCTCGAGATGTTCAAGAAGAAGGACAAGAAGGCAGGAGCCAAGTAAATGAGCATGAACCTCATCGCACTGCTGTACCTCGTCGCCTCGGTGTTTTTCATCCAGGCGCTCAAGGGCCTCAGCCACCCGACGACGTCCATCCGTGGCAACGTCTTCGGCATGACCGGCATGACCATTGCCGTGCTCACCACCATCGGCCTGATCCATGGCCAGGCGCAAGCCCTGGCGCTGAACTTCGGTGAAGGCCTCGCCTACGTGCTGGGCGCGCTGGTGATCGGCGGCGGCGCTGGCGCCATCATGGCCAAGCGCGTCGAGATGACCAAGATGCCCGAGCTGGTGGCCTTCATGCACAGCATGATCGGCCTGGCCGCGGTGTTCATCGCCGTGGCCGTGGTCGCCGAGCCTTATGCCTTCCAGATCGTGGCCAAGCCGGCTGACGGCTCGCTCGCCCAGATCCCGGTGGGCAACCTGCTCGAACTCGCCCTGGGTGCGGCCATCGGTGCCATCACCTTCTCGGGTTCGGTCATCGCCTTCGGCAAGCTCAGCGGCAAGTACAAGTTCCGCCTGTTCCAGGGCGCGCCGGTGAACTTCGCTGGTCAGCACATGCTGAACCTGGTGCTGGGTCTGGCCCTCATCGGCCTGATCGGTGTCTTCATGGCCACCCAGCGCATGGACGTGTTCGTGGCGCTGATCGCCCTGAGCTTCGTGCTGGGCGTGCTGATCATCATCCCCATCGGCGGCGCCGACATGCCCGTGGTGGTGTCGATGCTCAACAGCTACTCGGGTTGGGCCGCAGCCGGCATCGGCTTCTCGCTGAACAACTCGATGCTGATCGTCGCTGGCTCGCTCGTGGGCTCGTCCGGTGCCATCCTCTCGTACATCATGTGCAAGGCGATGAACCGCTCGTTCTTCAACGTGATCCTGGGTGGCTTCGGTGGTGACGCAGGTGCTGCCGCCACGGGTGGCGCGCAGCAGCAGCGCAGCGTCAAGAGCGGCTCGGCCGACGACGCCGCCTTCGTGCTGGGCAACGCCGAGACCGTGGTGATCGTGCCGGGTTACGGCCTGGCCGTGGCCCGTGCTCAGCACGCGGTCAAGGAACTGGCTCACAAGCTCACCGAGAAGGGCATCAACGTCAAGTACGCGATCCACCCGGTGGCGGGCCGCATGCCCGGTCACATGAACGTGCTGCTGGCCGAGGCCGAAGTGCCCTACGACCAGGTCTTCGAGATGGAAGACATCAACGGCGAGTTCGGCCAGGCCGACGTGGCGATCATCCTGGGTGCCAACGACGTGGTGAACCCGGCTGCGCACGTCAAGGGCTCGCCGATCTACGGCATGCCGATCCTGGAGGCCTACAAGGCCAAGACCGTGATCGTGAACAAGCGTTCGATGGCTTCCGGTTATGCCGGCCTGGACAACGAGCTGTTCTACATGGACAAGACGATGATGGTGTTCGGCGACGCCAAGAAGGTGGTCGAGGACATGGTCAAGGCGGTGGAGTGATTCACCTGGTGGTTGTCTGATGGCAGCCGCCTCGCCAAAGCAGAAAGCCGGGGCATGCCCCGGCTTTTTTCATGGTGCCCCGCTGATGAAGTGCTCACCCGAAAGGGGCTTTGCTCAAGCAGGACCCTGTGACTGTTTGGGCACGGTGGCCAGCGGCAGAAACAGCGTCAAGGGTGTTTCAGGCAGCGCGATGAAGCCGTGATGGCGGTAAAACGCCGCCGCAGGTTCGTCTTTGGCATCGACCACCAAGGCGTAGGCCGCGATCTCCGAGCGCGCCGCCCGCGTGAGGGCATCGCCCAGCAAGGCACCGCCCAAGCCCTGCCCTTTGAACGCTTGGTCAACTGCCAGCCGACCCATGCGCACCGTGGGCACAGCTCGGTAACGGGGCAGCTTCTTGATGGCCTCAGGCGTCAGCTCGGTCAAAGGCACGCTGGCAGACGCCAGGGTGTAGAAGCCGGCGATGCGCTGATCTTCGGTCAGTGCCACGAAGCAGCTCGCCACGCGGCGGCGCACGTCTTGGGTGACTTGCTCTTTGAAGTAGCGATCCAGGGCGCGCGCGCCGCTGTCGAAGCTCGATCGGTCGTGCGAGGCATCCAGCAGCGCCAATCGAAATGGCGCGCGGTTCATTCTTCTTCAGTGAGCAAGAGCTTGCTGCGGCGGGTGAGGGCCCGTTTCAACGCGGGTTGAGGCTTGGGGGGCGACAGCAGCGCATCGGCAAAGCACTGTTGATCGGCCATCGACAGGCGGATGACCTCGGCTTGTTCGATGGCGCGCTGTGCGGCGTCTTGAACCGCCGACACCACAAAATCGGTCATGGTGCGGCCCTGAAGTTCTGCGGCGCGCTTGAGCAGGCCGTGCAGGTCGGTGCTGATGCGTGCTTCGAGTCGGGCCGTCAGGGGGCTGGATGGCATGGCGAATCTCCTCGAAGGGAGTGTACGGCAGATTGCCGTATTGGTGCAATTTGGTGCGATTTGACGCGCTTGGGTGCAACTGGAAGCGTTTGGCGGCTACTGCGCAGCAGCAGAGGCCGCAGCGGCCGCAGAAGCCGCGGAAGGCGCCGATGCGGGCAATTCAGCGGCCTTCTTGGCCGCCGCCGCTTGAACGGCCACCGGGCAAGCCATGCCCAGGCGAATGCCCTTGAGGTAGGCCCGTCGAACGCCACCGGCGATGATCGATGCGGCGACTTCCTTGCTGTGCTTTTCTGCGCCGGTGAGCTTGCGCACCCAGCTGCGGAAGGGGACCATGCCCTCGACCGTGCGGCGCACGAAGCCCACGCCGTAGTCTTCGGCGGCGTCGGTGCCCCGGTCCAGCAGGCTGAGTTTGCCCTTGGTGTTGGGATCGTCGATGTCCGGGCCGAGCACGGCGGTCAGGCGGTTGATTTCATCCTGAACGACCGCGCATTCCAACTTCTCGGGGGCGGCGTAGGGGCCCACTTTCTTGGCGTTGCGCAGCACCTCGGGGATCTTTTCTTGCACCACGTTGAGGTCGCTCAGCGGGGTGATGGCCGCCTGGCCCACGCGGTCGGTGACGTCGCTGTCGGCATCGACCCGGTCGACCTCCACCATCGCGGGCACGGAAGGCAGTTCGGGGGCCTTGGGGGCGCTTTCGCAGCCAGCGAGCAGCAGGGCGGTGATGGCGACGCAGAGGAGGCGACGCGGCGTGGCTTGGGTCGGGTGTGCGTGGGTGTGCGATGACATCGGGGGTGGGTCTCCTGTTTGGATCATAGGCGGTCGCGGTGGCCTCGACATGCGGGCCTGCCCCACCCATTGGGGTGGGTTGCGGGCTGGATGTTACGGCGAGCGCGGTGGCATCAGCCGTGATCGCTCAGCAAGCTGCGAAAGCGCTGTTCACCGTCTTTGAGGCTATAGCGGTTGATCACCGTCTGCCTTGCGGCATCGCGCAAGGGTTGCAGGGCGGCCTGGCGCTCCAGGCTTTCGACAATGCGGTCGGCCATCGCGCCGGTGTCGAAGAAGTCCACCAGTAAGCCGTTGACGCCGTCTTCGATGACCTCCTGCACAGGCCCGGTGCGCGAGCCGATGAGCAGGCAGCCCGAGGCCATGGCCTCCAGCATCGACCACGACAGCACGAAGGGGTAGGTGAGGTAGACGTGGGCCGCAGACACCTGCAGCACCTTGCAATAGGCGTCGTAGCGCAGCTTGCCCAGGAAGTGGGTGCGCTGCGGGTCAAGCTGCACTTCGGCGAGCATCTTCTCGCGCCAGTTCTTGGCGTCTTTGGGTTGCCCGCCATAACTCACATCGTCGCCGCCCACGATGAGGGCCTGACACGTTGGGTGGGCCTTTTGCACCTTTTCAAGCGCGCGCATGAAGTTGTGAAAGCCGCGATAGGGCTCAAGGTTGCGCGCGACGTAGGTGATGACCGGCTCGCCCTTGCGGATGGTTTGGCCTGAGGGCAAGGTGAACTGCGCATGCTCAACGGGTGCCAGCAGGTCGGTGTCGATGCCTTCGTGCGCGAGCTGGATCTTGTTCAGGTAGGCGCCGGGGTGGCGGCTGCGTTGCCACTCGGTGGGGCTCACGCCCACGTCGCAATGCTCGAGGTTGAGGGTGTGCAGCGCGTTCCAGGTGCGCAGCTTGGCCAGGCCGTCGAACGAGGTGGGGAATTCGGGGTCGAAGTTGGTGTCGCTTTGGGGCGTGCCGTAGAACCACTCGCAGAAGTGAATGAGGCGGGTGCCCGGGAAGATGTCTTTGGCGTAGAGCGTCTCGCCCCAGCCGGGGTGGGCGAAGATCACATCGGGTGTCCAGCCCTGCTGTTTGAGTTGCATCAGTTTGCGCGCGACGGCCTGGCCGTGCAGCACGGCGGTTTCCATCTGGCGCAGGTAGGGGTGCTGGTCTTTGAGGCCCTGGCGGTGCAGGGTGTACGGGATCCAGCGGATGCTTTCCATCCCCGGGGCGGTTTGGCGGCCCATGCCGATGACTTCCCAGCCGGGTTGTTGGGACCAGAGGTGGGCGATGCGGCGGAACTGGCCGGGGAAGTTCTGGTGGATGAAGAGGATGCGCATGAGTCAGAAAGGCCCGGCCTTGTGAGGGCCGGGCCTTGTTGGCCTGGTGTCAGGCTCTGGGGGGTCAGCTCCAGTTGGCCGCGAGCACTGGTGCCAGCTGGGCGCGCTGGGCGTCGGTGAGGGTGGTCTGGCCCATGGCGGGTGGCGTCATGGATGCCATGGCCTGGACGAGGTTGGAGACCTGGGTGTCGGACAGGGTCTTGCCGCCGGCGGTGAGTTGCTCGATGCGGAAGTTGCTGCCACCCGCACCTCCGGCAATCGTGACTTGGTCGCTTGTACCGATCACGCTGATCTTCAGGTTGTTGCCGGATTGGCTGAACCAGAGTTGATCATGCGTGATGCCCGCTTGGAATTGCAGGACGTCGACGTTGCCAACGGTTGCGTCGATGTCGACGATGCTGTCCTGCCCACCACCCCGGGAGAATCGGTAGGTGTCATTGCCGATCCCGCCACCTAGGTAGTCGTTGCCCGTGCCGCCGTCGAGCAAGTCGAGGCCAGCACCACCGTACAGCTTGTCGCTGCCACTTTCGCCAAAAAGGGAGTCGTTTCCGTCTTTGCCGTAGATGGTGTCGTCAGTAACGTAGCCTCGCAGGTTGGTGTCGTTGCCGGACGAGCCTTGCAGTGCCAGTTTGCGAACCTCGTCAGCGGTGATGGTTTTGTCATCGAAGACGATTTGGCTGACGCCAGTGAACTCGTGGGTTGAGTCGAAAGCTTGGCGAACCAGGGTCAGGATGTTGTAGCTGGTGCCTGACGAGGTTTGAGCGATGTTGATGTCGGAGAACGTGCGGTTGAAGGTGACATCGGTGGATTTGAAGCCCTTCATGATCAGGGTATCTTCGGCCCGTTGGCCGTAGATGACGTCGTAGCCGTCGCCTTTGTTGTAGACGTAGGTGTCGGTGCCTGCTCCGCCGTAGAGAACGTCTTGGCCGATGCCGCCGATCAGCGAGTCCATGCCCTCTCCGCCCTGCAGAACGTCATTGCCAGCAGCACCATACAACCAGTCATCTCCACCAAGCCCACTTACTGAATCGGATGCAGTTGAACCGAACACAAATTCAGCGGTGTTTTGGCCTGTCCATGCAGCACCTCCGGCAGACAGTTTTGTCAGCCCGGCGGCCGTGATCGCTTCGATCGCGGGTAACGACCAAGTAATGCCATCTGCGAACGTGATGTGTTCAATTTTGGCAGGGCCACCGGTGTAGTAGAAGAAGGTTGAGATGGTGATGGAGTCTGTCGCTCCATAACTTAGTGTCACATCGTACGTGCTGCGTGTAACGGAGGTGATGTCGGTGGATCTCACATTGGTGAAGGAGATGACATCTACGTTGCCTGGAGATGAATCGAAGTCGAAGATGGTGTCGGCTCCGTCGCCCAAAGAGAAAACATAGGTGTCATTGCCGGCATCGCCTTCCATCCTGTCGTTGTCCGCGCCTCCACGCATCACATCGTTGCCCGCACCTCCATAGATGGAGTCGGTGCCGCCACCGCCATCGAGCGTGTCTTCGCCGCCCTGGCCGTATAGACGGTCGCTCCCGCCAAAGCCGTTTATCACATCGGCGTTGATGGTTCCTTTGAGTGACTCCGCAGAGTCAGTGCCGGTGTACATTTTTTTCAGGATCGCTGCCACGTCCCAGATCGTGCCATCCGCGAACTTGATCTGCTGGAGTGGGTTGTAGCTATTGGCAGGATCGTCGGCGGATAAAAAGTTCTCAACGGTGAGTTGATCTGCCGATCCGGCTACTTTGATGGCTAGCGAAGAGCCATACGTTCCTGATCTTTCGAATGTGATGTCTGCGGGCACGACGCCAGACTTGAATGACAGGGTGTCGATTTTTCCCGCTGTGGAGTCGCTGACTGAGGCGATGGTGTCCTGTCCATCGCCTTTGCCGAAGAGGTAGGTATCGCTGCCGAGGCCACCGCTGATGTAGTCATTGCCAACTCCGCCATCAAGCGTATCGGCACCAGCCTCACCGTAAAGGGTATCGTTCCCAGTTCCTCCCTGCATCACGTCATTGCCAAGACCGCCGTAAATCAGATCGTTGTCAACACCCCCATCCAAGGTGTCGCTGCCACCATTGCCGTACAGAGAGTCTTTGCCCGCAAGGCCGTTCATGGCGTCCCCGCTGGCCGATCCATAGAGCGCGTCATCAGAAGCTGTGCCAGATGGCAGACGACTCAGGATGGCCGAGATGTCCCAAATGCTGCCGTCGGCAAACTTGATTTGCTGGAGCGGATTGCTGACGTTGTCGGGGGTGTTCTGAGCGAAAAAACCCTTCACGGTGATTTGGTCATTTGTCCCAGTGATCTTGATGATCAAGGATGTTCCAGATGAAGCGAGCGAGACCTCGCCAGGTGCAATCCCAGATCTGAACAACAGGGTGTCGTCACCTCCCAATGAATCTCGGGCGTCAGTTGTCTCGTCAATCGTGTCCTGCCCGTCACCTCTGCCGAAGAGGTAAGTGTTACCTCCCCTGCCCCCATTGATGTAGTCATTGCCAACGCCGCCATCCAGGGTGTCGCCTCCGTAGCCTCCGAACAGAGAGTCATCCCCACCCTGGCCGTTGATGGTTTCGGCACGGTTGGTGCCATCCAGCCTGTCGGCTGATTCGGTTCCAGCGTAAAGCTTGCTCAGGATGGCAGCTGTGTTCCATGTGGTGCCATCGGCGAACTTGACTTGCTGGAATGCGTAGCTGGTGTTGGTGTAGCCATCGTAGAGAAAGTTTCTGGCGACGATTTGATCCGTGGAATTTGCAAGTTTGATGATGAGGCTTGAGTAAGAGGTTCCGAGCGTGACTTCGCTGGGGGCCACGCCTGGCTTGAACAGCAGGGTATTGACCTCGTCGGGTTCGCTGTCCTGACTGCCGTCAATGGTGTCTTGCCCATCGCCTTTACCAAACAGGAAGGTGTCGTTGCCATCGTCACTGCCCTCATGGATGTAGTCGTTGCCTGCGCCACCATCCAACGTATCCCTACCGTCGTTGCCATAAAGTGAATCATTGCCGGCACCACCTGTTATCAACTCGCCTTTACTTGTGCCGTCAATGATGTCCGCTGCGTTCGTGCCGGCGTAGAGCTTGCTCAAGATGGTTGAAATGCCCCAGGTCGTGCCATCGTCAAACTTGATTTGCTGCAAAGGGTTGCGCGTGTTGGCTGGATCGCCGTTGTTAAGAAAATCTTGAATGAGGACTTGGTCTGTTGTGCCAGCGATTTTGATGACCAGCGCATTGCCACCGCCTTGCTGTCTCCACCAAGAAGGGTCTGGTGCCGTGCCGAACGAGACCTCGCTGGGTGCCACGCCGGGTTTGAACAACAAGGTGTCGATCTTGCCAACGGCGGGGTCGTCACTGGACGCGACCACATCTCGACCATCTCCCTTGCCAAATTTGTATGTGTCACTGCCAAGGCCGGCATAAATGGTGTCGTTGCCAGCTTTGCCATCGACGACATCTGCATCGGGCGTCCCATACAAGGCATCGGGACCATCGGTGCTGATGGTGAACTTGTTCAGGACAGTTTTGACATCCCATGTGGTGCCGCTCGCAAATTTGAGGTTCTCAACCACGTGCTTGGATACGCCGTCGTTGTAGAAGTACTCCTTCACGACCAAGCGGTCACTGGTGCCGTTGATGCCAATGATCAGGTCGTTATTTGACTTTGAGAGGCTGATGTCTGCGGTGCTGATGCCTGTACCCAGCAAAATGGTGTCGGGGTTGGTGCCCACGGCATCGGTGTCTTCGTTGTGGAGGGTGTCTTGGCCCGCCCCCTTGCCGAAGAGGTAAACGTCTGCACCCAGCCCCCCCCGGAGGTCATCGTTGCCACTGCCGCCTTCTAGGGTGTCGTTGCCATTGTCTCCGCGCAGGTAGTCGTTGTCCTCGTTGCCTTGGAGGCTGTCGTCGCCGTCGCCGCCATATAGGATGTCCGTTCCAGTGCCGCCCTTGAGTGTGTCGGCCCCGGCTTCGCCATACAGGCTGTCGAGATGTTCATTGCCTTGGAGGCTGTCGTTGCCGTCGCCTCCGTGTAAATAGTCGGTTCCAGTTCCGCCCTCAAGCACGTCATTGCCAGCGTAGCCATAGACAGTATCGTTGCCTGCTCCACTGTTGATGGTGTCGTTAGCGGCGTAGCCGTGCAAGCGGTCATCGCCTGTTGTGGGCACCATCGCCTTAGCCTTGACGTTGGCATAGTTCCACACGGTGCCGTCGGTGAACTTGATGCTGTCAACCATGCTGCTGGTCGTGCCGTCGCTGTCGAAATAGCGAGTCACGAGCAAGCTGTCGCTGGTGCCGTTGATGCGAATGATCAAGTCGTCACCAGAGTGGGAGAGAGTCAAATCGGCGGGGACGATGCCAGCACCCAGGAAAATGGCGTCAGGACTGGATCCTGCCGCCTCATCACTTCCGTTGCTGATGGTGTCTTGGCCAGATCCTCTGCCGAACAGGTACACGTCGTCGCCACGTTCACCGGCCAGGTAGTCGTTGCCACCGCCTCCGTCGAGTGTGTCGTTGCCGTCATCACCATAGAGTGTGTCGTTACCTGCTCCGCCCGAGATGCTGTCATGGCTGGCGTACCCGGTGAGGGTGTCATTGCCGGCGGTGCTTTGCAAGACCCGGGCCTTGACGGTGGGGATGTCCCATTCGGTGCCATCGGCGAAGCGGAGGGCTTCGATGGCGTAGCCGGTGGAGGCGTCGGCGTTGAAGTAGCTGCTGACGGTGAGGCTGTCGGTGGAGCCATTGATTCGAATGAGCAGGCTGGAATTGCTGCGTGTCAGCAAGATATCTGCTGGAGAGATGCCCGTCTTGAAGACGATGGCATCGGCACTGGGGCCTGTCCCGTTTGTGTCAGAACTGAATATCGTGTCCTGTCCATCACCTTTGCCGAAAAGGTACACGTCGGCGCCCGAACCGCCTCTGAGGTTGTCGTTGCCGAGGCCTCCTTCCAGGGTGTCGTCGCCGACCTCACCATAGAGGGTGTCATTGCCAGATCCTCCGCTCAACAAATCAGAGCCGTCGCCTCCTTTGAATGAATTGTTGCCTTGGTCGCCCAGGTACATGTCGTTCTTGCTGGTGCCTGTCGTGGCGCCAGCTTGAAACAGCCCCAAGGTGGGCAACTGACTCAATAGGGGCAAGTTGCTTGGTGCGGACGCAAGCAAGCTGCGCATGGTGCTCGCGCCATCGAATCCGATCGTGAACATGGTGCTGCCGGTGAGCTGACTCAGTTCGAGCACATCGGTGATGGCTTTCGAGATGTCCGAGGATTGCGTGCTGGCGATCAAGGCTGACAGTTTGGTCAAGTCAAATCGCAAACCTTGGTCATCCACGACCAGCTCGATGGCATCCAAGTACGGCTTCAGCCTAGTCTCGATGACAAGGGCACCATAGACGGCTTCTCGCAACGCTGTGTAAGCGGCGTTCAGCGAGTTGGTGACGGCGGTGGGAAGGGTGATGTTCCACCTGCTCATAAGCGCTGCCAGTCCCATCTGCCCATTGAATTGCTCGAGCACGATGACCTTGCGGTACATCTCGGGATTTTGCTCTGCGAATGTTTTGATGCGCTGCTGTGTTGTTGCGCTGAGAGCGGGGTTCGGGGTGGTGGACTTCGCGAGCCAAGTGCCTGTCGCAGGGTTGCCGCTGGTTGTGAGCTTCGATGTTGCCCCCCACTCTGTTATTAGCTTGTCGATCAACGCGATCTGTGCATCACGGGTGGCGGCCGCAGCGAAGGCCTGCACGGTCGAGGTCAGTGCGTTGGACGCGGTGTTGCCCAGGCTCATGGCTTGGCGCAGGCCATAGACGAGGCCGCTGCCTTGCATGTCGGGCAGTACCTGTGCGGTGTCATTGACGGGCAAGTCTGGCAGGTCTGTGTAGAAAGGGTTCTCTGCCAAGTTGAGGTTGGCGGCGGAGTCGCTGCTCACGAGCACGCTGTCGATTTCGGACTCGCTGGTGCTGGAGTCGACTCGGCGGGTCACCTTGGCTTTGCCGGTGATGCTGTTGCCGCCACCCAGGTCTTGATTTATTGCAGTTTCTTGCAACTGGATGCTGACGATGCCCAGAGCGCTCAGCGTACTGAGTTCGCCTGCATCGGTCACGCCATTCTGGTTCTTGTCCTGCCATACGCGCAGTTGGCTGAAGGCGGCGTCGCGGCTGTCGAAGAGGTTCTTGCCGTCGCCTTCCTGGTGGGTGTCGAGCGCGCGTAGGGCTTCGAAGCCGGTGGTGGCTTTGCGAGACACGCCACCCACGGTGATGTCCGTGTCGACACCCAACAGCTCCTTGCCTGATGTGATCTTGCCATCGCCGTCGAGGTCGTTGACCAGCCAGCCATCGTCTCCTTTGAGCCAGCCGGTGGCGGACGGGGCACCGTCACCGTTGTGGTCGAAGAGGATGGGGGCGGTGGCACTGATGGCGACGGTTTCTATGCCGTCGTTGTCGAGGTCAAGGGCGAGGGGGTCGCGGGGCGCAAACGTTACTGCATCTTCTAGTTTTTTTCGTACGTCATCCGGCAGAGGCAACGGTGGGAAATTCAACTTTACTGGGGGGAGGTTTCCTCGTTGATATTGAGTTCTTCCTGATTTTGTTTTGTACTCGGCCTCGTAGCTTCCGTCTGGATTGATTTTTATCTGGCCGGATTTGGAGCCCTGCTCTATTTTGATGATGATAGATTCTTGTCCTTCATATATGTCTCCTTTTGTTATGCGACTGCCGTCCCATTTGCCTATTTCAATCCCATTTTTTTTCGGTGTTGCGTGAATTATCGTTCCGTCTTTTGCGATAACAGTCACATTCCCGTTGGGGTGTGATATGACGATTCTGCCTTTTGGGGTGATAATTGTGGACATGTTTTCTCCTGAATTTTAGTTGCATGAAAAATATGAACCTGGCAGCGGCCCTGCCCGAAAAATGGCGGTGTATTTAAAATAAATGTCGCGGTGTATCGAGATGAGTTGAAAACTGCTGCCGTTGAGTGGGGCTTTATATATGTTGGTTGTTTTGCTTGTGGCAGCTCCCAGCGGGGAGCAATTCATGAGTGCGAAATCGATTTCTGTTGTGTTTTTATAGGACTCAATTGCGGCCTTGTCTTTGTGCTCGATGAAAATCGTCGAAAAGACATATATTCCGCCGATCGTTAATAGCGTCAGAACTGTAAATGGCTTGTTTTTTGTCATGATGATTGGGTGTGTAAATGGCTCATGAATATTTGGAAAATTACCGTTCCTTGAGGCTTTCACTGACATGCGACTGCACGGGGCTGAGCAGGTATTCGATGACCCTGCGCTTGCCCGTCTTGATTTCCGCCGTGAGGTTCATCCCCGGCGCCAGCCGAATCGCTTTCCCATCCACATCGATCGCATGTGCCGCTAGCGTCAGCGTGGCCGGGAACACCGCCCCACCCGAGGCGACTGCCTTGCCATCCTTGTCTGCCCGCACGCTTGGCTCTTTCATCACCGCATCGGCCGTGATGGTCGTCACCTTGGCCTCGACCGTGCCGTAGCGCGTGAAGGGGAACGTCTCCAACTTGATGGCCGCTTCCTGCCCCAGGTGCACAAACCCCACGTCCTTGTTCTCCAGCGTGACCTCGGCGGTGACCTGCGCGGCGTCGGGCACCACCACCATGAGCACCTGCGCGGGTGTGACCACGCCGCCGGTGGTGTGCACGGCGCGCTGCTGCACGGTGCCGCTCACGGGCGCGCGCAGCGTGGTCAGCTGCTCGCGCTGGCTGGTCTTGGCGCCTTCTGCTTGCAGCGAGCGGGCCTGCAGGTCGGCCTTGGCATGGCGCTCGCTCAATGTCTTGAGCGCCTCGGTGCGCCAGGCCGCCAGGGTGTGCTCGGCCTGCGCGATGGCGGCCTTGACCTCGACCAGGCGGGCGCGCTGGGTGGCCAGGTCGCGCTCCATCTCGATGCGCGCCTGGGTGCGGTCCTGGCCGGCGTGCTGGCTCACGAAGCCTTGTGCCTGCAGGGTCTGGAAGTCGTCTTCGCGCTTGCGCACGATGGGCAGCGTGGCCTGCAGCTTCTCGATCTGCTCTTTGACGGTTTGCAGCTCGGCCTGGCGGGTGTCGATGTCGGCTTGCAGGCGCGCGAGCTGGGCCTGCGTGTCGCGCCACTCGGCGTCGAGCTGGCTGCGCATGAGCTCGCGCTCATCTGGGCTCAGGCCGTTGCTGGCCTGGCGGGCTTCTTCGGGCAGCACAGGGGCTTTGGTGCCACGCTCGCGCAAGGCTGTCAGCAGGGCTTGCGTGCGCCAGGCTTCTGAGAGGGCGCCTGAGCGCTCCTGGTTGACCCGGCTGTTGTCCGCCTGGGCGCTGGTGGGGTCTAGCTCGATGAGCACCTGACCAGCCTGCACCTTGTCGCCATCCTTGACGTGGATGGCCTTGACCACGCTGGCTTCGAGCGGCTGGATGAGCTTGGTACCGTCGCTCACCACGATGCGCCCTGGCGCCACGGCCACGATGTCGACCTGGCCGATGCAGGCCCACAGCAAGGCGATGGTGAAGAGGGCCATGATGGTCCACAGCGCGCGGCGGGGTGCTGGATGGGGCGGTGTGGCCTGAAGGCTCAGTGCAGCGGGCAGGAAGGCGGCTTCGTCGGCCATGCGCGCGGGGCCGGCCAGTTCATGGCGGTGGGCCCAGGCAGTTTGCACCACGGCGCGGTAGCGCTGCAGCAGGTCGAAGAAGGGGTGGCGGGTCGATGCTGCGTTGCTCATGCTTGGCCCTCCGGTGCGTCGTCGCTGCCGCCTTGCTGTTGCATGCGCCACAGGTAGGCGTACAGCCCCTTGGGCCTCTGAATCAGCACCTCATGAGGACCGGACTCCACGATGCGGCCCTTCTCCATGGCCACGATGCGGTTGGCGTGGCGCACGGCACTCAACCGGTGCGCGATGATGATCACCGTGCGCCCCTTGCTGATGGCCGCCATGTTGCGCTGGATGATGGCCTCGCTCTCATAGTCCAGCGCCGAGGTGGCCTCATCAAAAATCAGCACACGTGGGTTGGTGAACAGCGCCCGCGCAATCGCGATGCGCTGGCGCTGACCGCCCGACAGCGACGCGCCTTGCTCGCCCACCACCGTGTCGTAGCCCTCGGCCAGCTCGCTGATGAAGTCGTGCGCGCCGGCCAGGCGGGCGGCGTGCATGATGGCTTCGAGCGGTGCGGCCGGGTCGGCCACGGCGATGTTCTCGCGCACGCTGCGGTTGAAGAGAAAATTGTCTTGCAGCACCACGCCCACCTGGCGGCGAAGCTGCGCCGCGTCCACCAGGCTGATGTCGATGCCGTCGACCAGCACGCGGCCCTGCTCGGGCACGTACAGGCGCTGCACCAGCTTGGTCAGCGTGCTCTTGCCCGAGCCCGAGCGCCCGACGATGCCGATGACCTCGCCGGCGCGCATGTCCAGGCTCACGTCATGGAGCACGGGGGCGGCCTCGGGCCGGTAGCGGAAGGTGACGTTGTCCAGCGTGATTCGGCCTTTGAGCTGGGGCAGCTGGGCCGCCGTGCTGGGCGGCACCTCGGTGCGCGTGTTGAGGATGTCGCCCAGGCGCTCCATGGAGATGCCCGTTTGCTGGAAGTCGGTCCACATCTGGGCCATGCGCATGATGGGCTGGGACACGCGCCCGGCGAACATGTTGAAGGCCACGAACTGGCCGACGGTGAGCTCCTGGTCCATCACCAGCTTGGCGCCGAACCACAGCGTGGCGGCGTTGATGAGCTTGCCAATGAGGTTGATGCCCTCGTGGGCCCAGGTCGCCAGGGTCTGGGTCTTGAAGCTGGCCGAGACGTAGGCGGCGAGCTGGTTGTCCCAGCGGCGCGCCATCTGGGGCTCCAGCGCGTTGGCCTTGACCGTCTGGATGCCGGTGATGGTCTCGACCAGCAGGGACTGGTTCTCGGCACCCCGCGCGAACTTCTCGTTCAAGCGCCCGCGCAGGATGGGCACGACCACCAGCGTGAGCAAGGTGTACAGGGGCAGGCTCAGCAGCACGATGAGGGTGAGCTGCCAGCTGTAGAGCAGCATCACGGCGATGAAGAGCACCGAGAACAGCACGTCGAGCACCAGCGTGAGGGCCTGGCCAGTCAGGAAGCTGCGGATGTTCTCCAATTCGCGCACGCGGGCGACCGAATCGCCCACGCGGCGGGCCTGGAAGTAGGCCAGGGGCAGTTGCAACAGGTGGCGGAACAAGCGCGAGCCCAGTTCCACGTCCATGCGGCTGGTTGTGTGGCTGAAGACGTAGGCGCGCAGGCCTGTGAGCAGCGACTCGAAAACGACCACCACCACCAGGCCGATGACGAGCACGTCCAGCGTGGTCAGGCCCCGGTGCACCAGCACCTTGTCCATGACGACCTGGAAGAACAGCGGGCTGACCAGGGCGAAGAGCTGCAGGAAGAAGGAGACCAGCAGCACCTCACCCAAAAGCTTTCGGTGCTTGACGATGCTGGGGATGAACCAGCTGAAGTCGAACTTGGCGAGAGCCCCGACGAGGCTGGCGCGGCTGGTGGCCAGCAGCAAGGTGCCGGAGCCAGATGGATTGCCAGCCGGGGCCCAGCGGGCAACAAAGGCCTCCATGGGCTCGATGGTGGGGCGGCCACCGCCTTCG
>Ga0180008_1000226_pt1 | contig 55660 bp, 60 predicted proteins | sample MM_PW_MetaG_FD_121121 | JGI IMG/M metagenome (GOLD analysis project Ga0180008, IMG submission 121121) | Groundwater microbial communities from the Aspo Hard Rock Laboratory (HRL) deep subsurface site, Sweden - MM_PW_MetaG | ecosystem: Environmental > Aquatic > Deep subsurface > Groundwater... | reverse complement strand
CTTTGAGTATACTCCTTTGCTAAATCAGAGTTATACATTTTTTTAAGCACTGTTATCTTACAACTGTTCATAATAACCTCCCTAATCATTTAATATATGAATTGATTCTCAAATTTCAATGGATTCTGCAAACTACTCGTGAATATGACTTCTGACTTTTTTGTACATATTCAACAACCTCAAAATAGCCACTAGGTGCAGCACTGTGATAACGGACATTATCACTAATATTAGAAAGTAATAATTTAAATGATCTATTCTTGGTAAAATAAATATCATACTAAAGTATAGAGGAAATCCAGTAAGCAACAAAAAGCTAATTAATCTTAGGTAAACCCTGCTTTTGGAATCGTTATCGTTGAAAATCGTTAAGTCAAGTTTTTCAGCATATTCTTGACAGAAGTAATACCATCCATTTGCTTTTGAGATTAGTTTCCACCCTGCATCTTCATATATTTGCATATATTCTGCTTCCGAAATCTTGCCACCTAGACCCCTAAAATCCATTTGATAAATTAACTTTTGAGGTATATCCTTCTCAAAAATGTATCTACCAAAAGCAACTTTTACCAAACGATATCCATCTAGAGATTGCTTCTCTAAAAATTCTTTTTCTTTATCAATCTTCCAAGGATAAAACCATCTTATCATAGATTTTTTCATAATTCTCCTCCAATGTCACGAATACCGTTAGTAACCATTTCCTGCATTCTTTTGATTTCATAGTAAATAAGTTCGCGACCTAAGTCAGTCATTTTATATGTTTTTCTTCGTTTGTTGATTTCGTCCTCCCCAACACTGATTATAAGTTTGTTGTCTAGAAGTGCGCTAAGTGCTCCATATAGCGTTCCTGCAGCTAAAATTAATCTTCCGTTACTAATTTCTTCAACATTCTTAATAACTCCATAACCATGGAGTGGAGTTGATAATGATAATAATATGTAGTAAGTTGCTTCAGTTAAGGGTGAGAATCTCTTAATCCCATTTTTCATAATACACCTTGTATACTCAATACTGTAATGATGGTTTGAGTAATTCCTTTCTTTATATTGTTATAGTATTGTATCTAGTTGTGACATATATTCAAACTATATCGTGTCTCTTTATATCGCACACCAATATAATAACATTTTTATTTCATTTGTCAATCTTAAAATATAAAATGTGAAAAATTCCTACACTATCACTATTATTTAGGACATATCGCCTCTAAGCGTCAAAAAAGGCTTGATACTTATGTACCAAACCAATTGTGTTATATGACCTATTTTGATACAATTACACCCTTATCAAAATTTACTCACCCTCACTAATTTTTACATGAAGCTTTACCCAGTTCAAATACTCCATTATATTTGTATCTTCGTCTTGATTGTAAGTAAATCCAAAATGATTACCAACAGATGGTGCTATGCTTCTAAACAGCTCGCAGGCATTAAATATTGCTGTCCACAAATCGTTATAATCACTACCAGAATAGGTTTTTAGAAATAGAGAATAGATGTTTTTGGGTAAATACTTCTTATAATACTTTCCACTCATCCCAACTGAGACCGAAAAATTAGTATTTATGCCAATATACCAATCAATCAATTTAGTCATATTTTCTCTGACTACCACATTATACATCCACATAGCATATGGGAGTTGATCACGTGCAATACCTTTTGCAACATTTTGGAGACACCACCAGAAATCATTACAACGACTTTTATATTGAGATTCTTCAGGTTTTTTAACGTAATAGTCTGAATCATTTGTTGGAGGAATTCCTGGAAGACAATTATCTTTATCTATAATCAGGACAGTTAGCGAATCTCTTGTATACTCTTTAAGCGCATACTCTTTTGTCCGGATATGTAAATCTATGCGGTTTCTGTCTTTAAAAAGCATAAGCCATGTGTAGTGGGTTTCAGATTCTTTTCTGTCCGGCTCTTGAATAATGGCAGGTTTACCAAAAACTATTATCCAGTTCTTATCATTCAAAAACGATTTGGTTTCTGTCACCAAGAATACAATATCATAATCCTGAAATATATCCTTGCTGACGTTTGGATTGGCTCTGGAACCATTCATGTAGACAGCTCTTATGCGCTCATCATTCTTGGCAACGTTTAGAATCAAATCAAACATTTCTTTTTCTGTCCGCATTATAAACCCTCTTCTCTATGACTTGCTCTTCATCCAACTAACCGATTATCTTATGCCATCAATTGCTTTTATTATATAGTAGTTTTCAGGTAAATTAAATAGGTCAATGAATTTTCCATTAGAAATTTTTTATCAGATTCGTTCATAAAAAAGCTGAAATTTCGAAAATTCCAATTTTTGTGTTTTAGTATGAACAATGTTTAGTTAAGATATACGTTAAGTGATATATATATTTACAAACACCAATTGCGTCGAGTTGTGCGAAGAGCTATACAAAAGCTTTACAACAAGATAAATGAAAATTAGCAGATAGGTGAAAATGTCCATTTCTGCAAGAAAGGGCCTGATACATAAGCAAATTGTCAATTTGCCTATGTATCAAACCTATGCTTCTTATATGGTTTGCATTACCTATTTTGATACGAATTAGCACACCTAATAAGATTAGTTGGCACCTTGACTTCAAAATTGACACTCTCCTATATGGTGATTGAGATTTTCCTTGCTTTTTGTATGCATATATTTTAAGCCACACTGTTCAAATTCCATACCAATTCAATCTTATGCCAAGACAAAAAGACACCTCAAGCGTCTTTAGTTATGCTTGCCGATAATACTTTAGCACGTTTTGTGCTCTTCGTGTTAAATACTCGCACGGCCTCATCTTCTGACCGATATCAATCAACATCTTGCCATTCATTGTCGATTCCAACTGCCATCCTTCTATAGTCTCCTTGGATTGAATCAAATCCAAGGCATCCCTCAAGCGTTCATCACGAATCTCCAGTTGACGAAATATATCAACAATCTCCAGTACATCGGTCTGATACATCAGCGGAAATCCGAATTTCGTCCAACCTGGTTTGGCGATAGTTTTGAGATCGTGACTTTTTTTGTAAATATGATGTATCAGCAAAAACTCCGACAGTTCCTCGATTTTACGATTGACTTCTTGGGTTCGGCGATGTACTGGAATTTCAGCAAGTGCCTTCAACGATTTCACAACACCCATGAAACAGGTGTGTGTGGAAAAACACGCTACATTATTGGCATACTTGGGATCCATGACATCCGTGAAAACACCATCGTCGGTACGTTGATAGCGGATAATCCAATCTATCGCTTTTTGAATTCGCGGGTCATCCATATAGCCAAATCGAATCATCGCAAATACCATATTTCCAGTCAAACAGGGAATGACTTGACTCGGTAATCCTGATTTGTATTTCACACTGTAGGAGACCGAAAAACCGCCCGATTCCGATTCATATGAATGATCCAGAAGAAACTCACAAGCTCGTCTGACACGAGGATCAGTCGGATCTGCGCCAAGTTCGGCAAGAATCAGGACGTTCCAGACTGTTCCTTTGTATTTGTCCGTGTAAAACCGTTCTCGTTCTCCCCAGTAGCCATCAGGATGTTGGGTTTTGAAAATTGCTTCGATAGATTCATTCAAGACTTCCACCTCCATATAAATCCACTCTACAGTGTAATGATACTATTAAGCGGATAAGTTGAATTTTAATCAGTATTTAAAACTGAAATCATATACATACAAAGTATATCATTATAAGAGGCTGGTAAGCAAGTCAAATTTTGAATCCGGTACCTGAATTGTGAATAATTTTAAAAATCGGAATGCCTTCTGCTGGAAATCGTGTAGAAACTCATTCACTTACATAAATTCATCGACTTTTTTGATGCGTTTTGGTAGTTAACATGGGGTGGTTTATCCTCCATAAGGCCCTATATAGCGCAAAAAAAGGATTGATTTATTGTATCAATCCTATGGTTCTTATATGGTGCCATAGGAGCACAAATAAACTCGCATTTTTTTATGAAAACACTTTAAAGTGTTCTTTTGTCCATCAACATACCTTTTAGAGGACAACGGAGGAAAGTGTAGGACAATGAAAGAAAAGTGTTCTTTTGTCCATCAACATACCTTTTAGAGGACAACGGAGGAAAGTGTAGGACAATGCAACATATAAAATATTAAAGACAACCTTACTATAAAATAGAGTGGACTTGCTTTGTTTGCTCCCCTCTCGCCTTGACGTCATAAATGCACCACACCAACCACAAGCCAAATTGTTTCCCTTGAGCCGAGAAAAACTTTACTTAACTATGAATTGGCCATTGCTGCCTATAATCGAACCTTGTATATTTGGAGCATAATCTTTGTTGATATGAAAGCCATTTGGTATATTTATCGGCTTTGGCTCTTTTGATAAAAAATAATTATTGCAATAGAACTTAATAGTTTTCAAATTAAAGTTAATATCAATAATATAAGTTTCGTAAATGTCAATTCCATTTTCTTCACCACGTTTTTCTAAATAACCATATAAACCACTTGATCCTTGATGAGCTAAGACAACCTCGCCATTATCACCTTCTAAACAAGGAACAATTTGCATTGTTGCCCATATATCATATTCGCCTTGGTTTACCTCAGTCGTCGAACCCATATATTGTTTTGCACTATACCCAACACCTGTATACTTTGCCTTTTGGTTTGGTAGTTTTAATATTTTGTCAATTATATAGCGAATAAAATCACAATATGGGGTGGAAAGATTTGTGCCGAGTTTTAACCCTGAAATTAAATAATAACACGCTTTAACATATTCTTTTTTGTATACATAAATTGTTCCACGCAAAATGTTTGTATGTGCAGTAATAAACATTATTTGTTCGTGCGGTGCTTGAGGCGGTATCAAATGTTTTAGCATTTGCTCTGCCTTGTCTAAATCTTTTTCAAAACCCATAGCACCAAAGATAAAGCAAGAAATCATTGATAAACTTTCCCAAAAATCAAGTTGACAATCTTTACCACTTCTTTGTTTGTTTGCAAATGTTATGCTTGATTGCATCGTCCAAGGGTGTTGTTTTTGAACTTTTTCAAACTCTTTTTCGTCCATGATAAAATTCTTACCGAAAATTTGTTTTCCAGACATTCCACCGAACTGCGACATTAACTCTTTTAATACGGGGTCATTTTTTGCACGCTCCATTTCCTCTGCAAGACCTGATAATGTTTCATCATCATCCACTTCATCATATTTTGTTCTGTTTGATTGTAAAAATTCATCTTTTGCGAGAGTTGACTTTAACGTTTCAACTTTCTTATTGAGATTAAAATGCCATCCACCAGTTAGAAAACCAATAGCACCACCTATAAACAAAGCAATTTCCTTGTCAAGATATGAAAACGCAAAAATTGTTGCACCTACGCAAGCCACTCCAGCACCAATAGCAACATATAAGTCCATTCCATAATTACTATCTTTGTATTTCCTTGAAAACGACAAGCATAGATTCAATGCTGTATGACAACCAAACCACATCAATAATCCCCATAAAAACCACATAATATTTCCCTCCTTTTGAATGCATTTATTTTACACTTTTTCATAGCAGTCCAGTGTTATAATCATTGATTCATTGCGCCACTTCATTAAGATCCTTATCAAAATCAATACCATCATTTCTCATTTCGTTCATTCTTTGATTCATTGCTTTTTCAATTTGTGTTCTCTTTTCTTCAATGGTTTTACTATTCCAATCGTCATTTTTTGTTTGTTTGTGAGGTACTTTCTTATCTTGTAGTGGCATAAAAAATAACATTAATTCATTAACAATGTACAAATTTTGTGGCTCTACTCCAAGAGTGTCCGCAATAAAAGTATTAATGACTATAACGATAATCAAAGTAATCCACCAATACAATCATGGATGCTTTATTTTTCTAAAAGGTCTTTTTCATATTGATCTCACTATCATATTATTAACCTAAAAACCATAGAAAACTGTTCTAAATTTAATTATCATTTGATCCCAAACAGTGTCTCCTTCGAATTTATAGATGTTGTTTTTAAGGTGCTCTATTGATTTTAGTCTGTAGATATGCTTTTCATTTTCATCATTCATGTCTATAGAATTCACATAATTAGGATTCCCACAAATTTTGTAATATGGAATTATAATGTCAAACTGACATATCAAATATGATAAAAATTCAAGATATTCCATATAACTATTGAATAGTTTTTTTTCATTATATTTACTTATTTCTAGATGAATGAAATGTACCAACTCGAACTCACGGTTATTTAATTTTCTTTTAGCATCTACCAAGTTTACAACTCCATTTACTATCTGCATTGGTGATAAATATCCAGGTTTATTTTTCTTAATTTTTCTAATAGAAAAAAGGAAACTTAACATTTTTCTCACCGTCCTATATCGTGGTTTATTATAAATTATATCTTATAAAATCTCTTCAATTTTACGTTTAAAATGGCTAGTAAAATTTATCTCCTCATAACTATTGCTTATTATTGGTCCATAATTTACATGTTTTATCTCAATTCCGTTTTCAAAAAACCACTCACACAGCATTATGGATGAATTATTGGAATATTCTGCAACTAAATATCTTTTTGGAGTATTCAATGTTTCAATCATTACCCTTATTTTCCCAATAAACATATCAGTACTTGGCATCATTAAATAATAATTACATGGAATATCGCCCATAGTTGTTTTCTCGCAAGAGAAACACTTATCAAATGATTGTCTAAACATTCTTGATAATTTGCTCTTTGTTTCTTGACTAACAGATTTCCCCTTATTAATAGCTTCTTGATTCCATGCTGTAAAAAGCTCCTTGTGAAGTCCATCAAGTAGTTCTTTATTCTTTGAAGCACTATTTGTTTTTGATAATTTAGATTTGTTAGCTTTCAACTCTTTAATAGCTTCTTCATTACCCTGTGAAGCAGATTTCTCCCACCATTCAATGGCTTTCGGTTTATCATCTTTATCATAAAAGAAATAACTAGCTAAGTAATTTTGTGAGCGATCATGATTGTTTTCATTAGCCAATCTTGTGAAAATCTTGATTGCTTCTGGTTTAGTATTTTGGTTTTCGAATAACAATACTGCTTCATTAAAGTCATTAACTTGTTGAGTTTTTTCTTTTACAATCTTTTCAATTTCTTTATAATAATTTCCCATATAATCATCGGTTTGATTAGTTGTTTTTTCAATTTCCCCAAGCTTTTCTTGCATTGTTTGATTCATCCATATTAATCCATCCCCTGACCATGATGCTTCTGGTTTAGTCTTCTTTATGATTATGGTATTAATATGATCAATTAAAGGTGTTCCCACAGTATTGTTCTCTAATGATAATGAATCTATATTACTTAATTCCACATCACCATAACTAATAAGTTTTATTTCTTTACCTTTTTTATCAAAAATACGTTCGTAAAGTGTATACGAGGTTCCAAATGGTTCTTCTAGTGAAAAATACCTGTATTGATTAGATGACGAATTAACTACTATTAAAGCTGAAATATCATCTATTTGTTGATTATTGTCATCGGACCCAAATATAAATACTGCATATTTAATTTTTCCTCTCGCAAATGTTTTCCTTTTGCAATCCTTGAGACTTAGGCTAAATTTTCTTTCAACATCATCAATCGAATTTGGTGTATTTTTTTGAGATGTTGTATTTTTAGTAACATTTTTAACAGTCATATATCGCCAAGAAACGAATAACCATAATGCTGGTGCTGAATTAACAGTGGTGTCTGCATCACCAGGAAAAATCGCATAATAAATAGTCATAAATATTGCATAAATTATAATCCAATTTAATAATGCAAATAAAAAAGCTTTGCCACGAGTTACCTTTCCACGTAGTTTAACAAATATTACAGGTCCTATCATATAAAACAAGCCAGTTATTAGAATGAGCAATAAAATTTCCATAATCCATATACCTCATGTTTTCAGTTTTCTGATTTTTTGTAAAACATGTTGTTGATTTACTTATTATTCAAGATATTCATTTGTTTCTTTAATTTTTCAATTGCTCTACTCTCAATTTGTCCTACACGCTGCTTCGAAATGCCAAAATATTGGCCAATTTGTTCTAGTGTTTTTTCATCAGATTCTATTCCAAATTTCATTTTAATAACGGTTTGCTCTCGTTCATTTAATACTTGCAAAATTTCAATAACATATTCTTCGAGTTCTTTTATCTTATTGTATTCTTCAGGATCCGGGTTGTTTTTATCTTCAGTAGAATCCTTAAGAGTAGAATCTCCATCTCCAATTGGATTATCCAATGATAAAGTATCCTCTATGTATAGATTAATCATTTTTAATGTAATTATTGATATTCCAGTGATTTTGGAGACAGTTTCAATGTCTGGTTCTATGCCGTGCTCATTAACATAGTTTCTTTTAACTCTTCGAACTTTAGATAACATATCATAAACATGTGCTGGAATCCGAATAGTTCTTGAATTGTTAGAGATTGACCGTGAAATTGATTGTATAATCCACCAAGTTGCATATGTCGAGAACTTAAACCCTTTCTCAACTTGATATCTATCTACAGCTTTCATAAGCCCCATTGTTCCATCTTGAATAAGATCCATGAATGGCACATTGGAATATGTATATTTCTTAGCTACACTCACAACCAATCTTAGATTAGCCACAATTAATCTGTCTCTAGCTTCTTTTCCTAGTTTGCTAATCTTTTCATCTGCAGAATCACGAGCCATTGATACCCTTTTAGCAAGTTCGATTTCTTCTTCTCTTGTCAGTAACTTAACTTGTCCAATATCCTTTAAATAGATACTTAATGGATCACTTAAATTAACAAAATCTTTTGGATTTGATAATTCTTCTTCAATTATCTCCAAATCAAAAATGGTTGGTTCTTTTTCCAATTTCAATTGTTTCTCCTATTCTATTTTTTGTATTATGTGTTGATATATGAATTATACACATCTAAATTAACTTGTCAAGGGGTATTTAGTTGTGATTTTTTCCATAGTATAAATCCCCCGAAAAAAATTGACTTTTTATTAATATTATTATATCATGCAATATATTCATTTTTCATGCTAATTAAAAAAATGGACACTTCCACAGAAAGCGGTTTAGCCCATTTTTTTTGATTATGTCTTTTTGAAAAGATTTATTCTTGCCTCAATTTGGTTCGTAATATATTTTTTGATGAAAACACTTAAAAGTGTTCTTTTGCCCACCAACATACCCTTTGGAGGACACAGTGGGAAACTGTGACCCAAAAACACTATTGTTAGTTTTTAAAATGAACAATGATTAATGAAGGTATTATGTCTCATGTGTCATGCTGCGTTCTATTACTTAAAAAGAGTTACTTTAAAATTTGGACTAGTCATCACTATCTTCATCATCAGAATCATCTAAATCCTCATCATCATTTTCATCATCCAAAGGATCTCCATTTCTAAGTCTTTTAAGAAACTCTTCATTCTGTTTACCTAGTGATAAATATGGTTCTTTAACCTCAAAATAACCACATTCGATACAATCAAAACAAGTTTCAGTTTCCTTAAGTTCTGCACCGCATTCTGGACATTTCATATTTTTCTCCTTTTAAAAATGTTATATGTAACACTCGCACCATTTCTTCAAATGTAGGGATTGATGTTAATTAAAGTTTAAACTTTTGAGTTAAACGAGTTTAATAGATGTTCGGGATAGACCTCTGTAAAAAAGTGGAAACACTAAGTATGACATTTCTTTCTTTAAGTAATAAGCTAGATAGGTTCTTTGATAATCAATGGATTCATTTAATATTCTTTGCTAACGATACCAAATCACTACAAGAAATCAATTCAACTCTTATTCGTGATTTTCTTGCTTCATCCAATACTGCAGATGTAAATCCATTGAGGGAAACAAGTATACCATGATCATAATCTTGACTTGCAATAACACCAATCAATGCTCTAAAATCATTGGGTCCAACTGGATTAGAATGCTGTTTACATTGTATACCTGTTTTTTTCCCATCCTTATTGATAACCACATCAATTCCACCATCTCCGGTTGCTTTTGTTACTACAGTGGAATAACCTAACAACGAGTATAAATTTGCAACTTCTATTTCAAATTGACGGTGTGTCAATAGTTTCCAATATGTAGGACGAGATTTATCTGTTGCGTTTTTATACGTTTCTATAGCTGAATTGAACTCGTGTATTTTTTTTTCGAGATTTTTGTCTACGATATCATCTTTATTCTTACAATTAAGATTTTTCTCAAATTGCTTTTTTTTCCGTTTTTCAAAATCCGTTAAAGCATACAACTCTATGAAAAATAGTTTCTTTATTATAATTGGATATGCTATCGTTGCCACTAACATAAAAAAAACAAAGAGTGATGATCCTTCCCCATAATTATTTAACCTTCCCCATAAAATAAATGTAATAGGAACAAAAAACAAAGATGGTATGACACAAGCTTTGACTACGCTTTTATTATGTTTTTGTTTTTCTTTAAAAATATAATCACTAATTTCATTATATTTTTTTATTTGACTTTCGTATATTTCAAGACTATTATCAGTTAGTCCAAATTCAATTAATTGTGGTTTATTCATAAAAACTTGTTGATTTCAGCTATAAAGTACTTACCCCATAATTCTACTTTTACTGGTCCTATTCCTTTTATATTAAGCAATTCTTTTTCATTCTTTGGTATTTTTTCCACAATTTCTAATAATGTTTCGTTGTTAAATACGTTATACAATTTATCTATCTTATTATATGCTGCAATCTTTTTACGTAACTCCTTTAAAAAATTTTCAAATTCTTCTTTATTTATCAAGGTCTCTTTTTTTGGTTGAAGTGGCTCTAATTGCAAGAATAACCGGATTTTATTAACAAGATATAATCCAAACAACTCAACTCTCTTATGGTCAATCCCAGTCACTTCTAGTAGGCTTTCTACCGTTATTGGTTTTTTGATTATTATATCTTCTATGGTTTTGTCATTATACACAAGATAGACCGGTGTAATCTTGTTATATTTTGAAATATTTTTTCGTTCACTCTTTAGCATATCGACAAATTTACTATTTTCCTTAAAGGATTCATTCTTCTTCTTACTTGAGTCAAATGCAATATTATTATAATTTGATTGATCTATATTTCTACCAAGTCCCTCATCGAGATGCTTTAATATATCAATAATATCATCACGATAATAAGCTTCAATCTCTTCGTTTTCAATATATGCTAATCCTCTAGTTGACACTTGATGTTCCTCTGCAGATGTAAAAAGTATTAAATTCGGTTTGCTTGTTTTTGGATCTCTTAATCCATAATGATCTACACCTTTTTGCATTTTCATCAAGTCGTTTTCAGTTAATACTGTTTTTGGACCGTATCTTTTGCATTGAACACCATATCTATTAGATTTGTTTTCTGGATACCACAATAAAATGTCTACTCCATAGTCGTTTTTTTCTGTTATTTGTCCTTCATAACTTTGATATTCTTTAAGATATCTAAAAACAAAGCGTTCGAACTCTTCTCCACTTAGTTCGTCAACTTCCTTAATCGATTTTGGGTAATCAAACTTTCTTTTCATACCTAACTTAATGTCGATAGCCATATTATTCCCCTTTAAATAGTATCTTTAGAAATAATTATATCATTTGTTAATTGTTTATTAAACATTTGAATTTAACTATACTTATTTGATCATCAAAAAATTGATAGTTGTAATTTTTCCATCTGATTATATAGACCAGATAAAATATGGTTAGTACATCGTTCACTATGTTCTAAAATAGATATAGATATGTACTCTGAATAATTTTTATATCCTTCACCGATGTAGAGAATCAAACCAATAATTGACATTGATGAATCGAAGAAAACTCCACCATAAAAACTCCAATAATTATTTGAGGTTTTTCTTAAAAATCTTGATATATCCCTATATAACTCATATTGCTGTTCAGTTAGTTGAAACCACTCTTTTGAAATATGCCTTCTTTTGCTATAGTCATTGAGACCTAAACTGTTAGTATCAGTCACATTTGGTTCTTTTAACTCAAGATGCAATCTGTAGATTATTCTTCCAAAGAAGTTACTTATCATATCGGAAATTCTTACTCTTAAATCATCATCAGATCTAACTTGAGTTAGTAAACCATAACACTCTTTTTCAGCAGCTGCATATGTATTTTCTTCAACATCTATTGTTAATGAAACATTTTCTTTTTCAATGTTAGCGACATTGATAAACTTATTAAATCCTTTAAAAACCTGAGAGTAACTCCATTTATAGTCAATTCGAATGATTCTTTCGGGCATAACAAGTTTGCCAAATACTTGAAGCATATTTTGTATCGCCATAGCTTGTTCCTTGGTTCTCTCGTACTTCATTGTAATCTCAAGACTGCTTTTAAATACTTCTTCAATTTTCATTTTTATCACTGACGTACTAACAAAACCTTTTTCATTAACTAATTCATTTAAAATACCTGGAAATCGGTGATGGAATAAATACTTGATGAAGATATACTTAAATGTTGGGATACTGAATTCATTCTGAAAAAACACATTAATATTATCTTTAATCCACCCATCTAGAAATTGCTCTACTAGATACTCCGTTTTACTTTGAATAACAACTTGGACAAAAACTGGTTGGATAATTAATAATTTAAACAAATCTTGATACATACTAAGTGCATAACCACTTAAGCTTGCAATGCCATGTCTGTAAAATCTTGTATTTATTGTGGTTCCTTTTAGTTCTTTGTTATTTGATAATCCAAACAAATTCTTGTATTTTAATTCAAACACATTTAATAGTTTTTCTATTTCATTTTTTGATTGTGCGCTATACCCAAAAAACGTACCAATGTACGAGTCGCTTTTTGATTCATCATGGATATTTAATCCAGATAGCTTATTTGAAATTTTACGATCGTGAAATGATTCATCATAGAAAAATTCATACATTATTTTCACCGTCAATTTATTCAAACACATTTTTCTCTACTTATAAAAAATGTTCTTGTATTTAATTATTCAATTTTGTTAAGTACTTCTCGAATTTTACTATTTTCTCTATTTTCTTTGTTTGGATGTTTGGTAGTTAAGTGTAGTGCATTACTATCATTAAAAAAGCCATAGATGTCGTGAATCCTTTGCTTCAAAAGAGTTCTAACTGTATTGTACAAAATATAACGATTATTGATTAAGAAATCATTACAAACTCCCCAACCACGAGACACTATTTTATCTTCTTCAGCTTTCTCCATTTGCTCAAAAACAGATTCTTCATCACTCAATATGTAACCTATTCTGTTCTTATTCGAGTATGTAAAGTATTTCACACTCACACCAAACATATTATTATCCTCAAATTCTTTGTGGTACCAGTATACTCCTTTGCTACCTGTCAGATAAAAAGTTTTTGAATTAGGAATTGCCATATCAACAAATTGTTTGTATGATTTTAAGGATAACTCGTAAATTCTTTTCATGTTGATTAATAGGTGTTCTTCCAACTCTTTATGCCATTCTTGTGGGCTTGGAAGTTTGAATTGTCTTTTTATATCAATAACATTTCTCTTTGTCAATTCTTTGAAACTCAAGTAAACCAACAAATCATCATGATGCAATAGATACATCTGATTTTCGTTTATATCCTTATGATCATACGACTTCATTCTGTTGGGTATATAGGTCGATATCATATCTACAATCAAATTTCTTCCAAAATATCCGTTTATTCCATTGATAAATAATCTCTGAGCTATTTTTTCATTGCCCTCAAGAGAATTTGATCGTATGATATATGAAAAATATGAAAACAAGGGAAGTATTAAGTCTTCAATTTCCTTAAGCGAAATTATTTCTTTATTATAAAATGCTGAATTATTATCTCCATTTAGCAAACCTCTTCTAACCATGCTATCAATGAAAGAATATATATTGTCACTAAGGATTTCAATACTTAGATACTCAGTAGGCAAAATATTTGTTTTGAAAAATTGCTCAACTACAGTATCAATCGCTTTGTTGACAATTCCAGTAGGAGATAAGTCATCCTTAATATCGTTAACTTCAAAGTTAGCTGTAAATATAGTATGATTTGAATACATATAACTTTCCATGCCATCGAATTCTTTTAAATGTGGTTCGCTTCTACCTGCTAATATAGGGAAAATACCAAATTGCTCTGAACCTTCATGATTTGAATGTGCTAAGCCTAAATTAATGGTATCTGGAGGGAAATAGTACTTTTTAATATATAAAAAATCTTCGTCAAAAACTTTGTTTAGTCCTTTAATTGCAATATCAAATTCCCTTTTTTGATTATAACTTTTAATTGGAAACTGACTTTTTAATCTTATGGACTCATTGTAAACTTTTATGTAAAAATCATTTAAATCAGTAAGGATGTTATTAGTATCCAATTTGATAGTCATATCATTTTGATTCACTATTATATCTCTATTAGAATCAATGAAACTGTCATCTATATAAGCGAAATATATCGTATTCTTTTCATCAACATAGAAGAAAAAACCAGTATCAAACGTTATCTTCTCACGAAGATAATTGAAAAATTTAGTGTCAAAACTAATATGATATTTACCAGTTTTTTCATTTTTAAGTACATTAGTTATGTGTTTAATCTGAACTTGAAAGTTTTTTATGGGAACTCCATTATTTCCTACAACAGTAAAAAATCCATCAATATTGGGTGTTCTATCATTGGATGAAAAATAGCATTTGATATTCTTATGTCTTTGCAATACACTTTGAACTGTATAAATAGCATCATCTTCCAAGAATGATGATGGTGTAATTTTTCCTATATTGGACAAAATACCAACTCCTTTAGAATATTATACCATTCTAATTACCTTAGAATCTATATGAATAAAAAAGTATCAACCGAAAGATACGATTGACACTAGTTATGAAACTTCAGTTATTCAGTATATTTATAGTAGCTTCTATTTGATTACTTATAAATTTATTCAAATCACCATAGTTGTTAATTATAAATTCTTTTGCTTCAATACTAAGTTCTCTAGTGACCTCTTGTTTAGCTAGGACTAGAGCGGTTTTCTGTGCTTCCCTATCGAATGTACCACTCTTCTTTAAAGACTCCACATAGGTCTGAAATACGACTCTAACAGCACGTTCTACGCTCGATGTTATTGAAGATAATATTCTTCTTGCATGATCATCTTTAATCTTACTAGTGAGGTATTGAATTAGTTTTGTTCCACCAAGTGTAACCAGGGGCAAGACCACTGTAGTAACAATAATTCCGATAATGGATGTGACTATTTCATTCATATGTTCCTGGTCTCCTTTGCTGGACTATGTCTTTTGGATAAGTTTTTAACATCACTTTCTAGGATTGCGACTCGTGTGTTTAAATCAGAAAACCCATTATCGAGTTTATCCATTCTTTTCTCAATACGCTCTGTACTAGATTTGATATAACCCAAATCAGAAATCAGAATGCCTTCGTTCTTTCCTGCATTCTTATCCTCTCTTCTATCAGCTCTTCGAAAGGCTAGATAAGCAAACAGAATACTTGAGAAAGTACCGGAAACACCAATAATCATTAAAGTAACTTCTAGCTCACTCATGCTGGAGCACCTCATCTCTTATTTCTTTGATTTCTAGTAAAAATTGTCTTAATGTTGATAGATATGTTCCATCATCTGATTTATCCCAATTTGTTTTTAGTTCATCAATACGCTTCATCCAATCATCTGAAAGTATAAGCGTATAGTCACCAGTTTCAAGATAGGTATCAAGAATCGCTCTGATTCTTAAGATATGGTACGCTCTTTTTACGAGCATATTATCCTTATTGATGATTTGATCGTAATATTCAATAACAGTATCTAAGTATTTGTCGAGATAACTGGTAAAATCAGTTTCTACTAATTCATTGAATTCATTCTCAAATAAAGGATTTAAATAGACAAGATGTTCTTTTGCATTGATGATATCATCTGCATGAAGTCGGTTATAAAGGGGGATGTTAGAATTCATTTCCTGTCTTTTACAAAAATCTTCATACCCATAACCAAAAATATCAATACCTTCAAGTGATGTATGAATCAACCCTTTAAATCCGCTCAACACCACTGTAATATCGACATCAGAGTTACTTGATGTTGTGTGGTATGCAATGGATCCACAAAAATAGATAAACATCACTTCATGTTCTGGAAACATATTGACCACAATCGTTTTCAAACGTTCCTTATCAAGGATGGGTTTATTCTGATTCATAAGTATGTTCCTCGACTTTTTCTAAATCATCAGCTGAGTCATCAAACCCAATCACATTTTCTTTAAGCCACAAATAGGCTAATGCGATGGGATTTTCATCTTTAAATAAATCGAAATCTTTAACCGGTACTTCGATGTCAACAGCTTCCAAAGGATTAAATCCATTGATACGTTTGTCTTTATCCAAGTAGGATGCTAAACAAATGACTACTTTTTTATCCCTATAATTGAGAGTGACTCCAATAATACGGTGATAGTTGACGTTGATTCCAACTCTTGATTCTAAACTTTTGATGATTGCCATTGTTATGTCCTCTTCTTTCTATAAATTGAGATTTGAAGTGTATCTGGAGAACCAAGGTTCAATCCAGGATTAATATAAAGTCTACCGATTTCTCCATCAATCACGTGGACAAATTCTGCTATAGCAACTGTTGGGCTTGAGTCATCAGATAGCGTTGTAATAGATTTCCCTTTTGCAACCCAACTGTAGGTAGTTGTGGTGTTGGATTGAAAGGTTGGGATTAACTCTAGGGTGATTGTTTTCGTGATTCCAAATGTTGGTGTTTTGCTACCTGAGAACTGATCGTTTATATAGAACGTGCTTGCTGCTCTTCCGCTCATCCTGGTTAGTCCAGTATTGTAGTCATCATCGTATCTTAGGCTCATGTAACTACCTAGGAAGTAAGAGCCTCCTGAAGACATATAGTTAATATATGAAGATGAAGTATCACTCACTGTTCCAGCTGTAGATGCGAGAATGTAAATTTCATAGATGTAGTTGTTGTCGAAAATGTGTGAGACAGTTTGATAATACAATGTTCCTTGATAGGAATATACAAGTTCTCCAATACCACCACCTACTTTTACTACAGATGAATTGCCTCGAATGAACAGTTCATTGGTTGTAGTATTAAACCCCATTTCGCCTACATAAAGCAAATTTGAAGTTGTCGGATTAGCAGTACCTCTTTTAACACGAATAATTGCCATTAATACGTTCCACCATCAATAGTTGATGCGTGTGTCAATACAACATCCTTATCAAGACCAACGAAAAAGATTTCTTTATTTGGTGTGTAAGTTGTATTTATTTCTTTAAAGAGTACTAACCCTGAAGTGATTGTTTTCGCTAAGAAGTTTGTTTTTGTATCTGTAAATACCATAGCAGTACTCGCTGATACGGAAACATTCTTGGCATTTGCAATTCGAGTTCTTTGGTCATCTGTTAAGTGAAGATTGCTTGATACGTGGGCATTATATGCCGTTGTCGATACACCACCCAATTCGGATAAAGTAATCGTTACAGCTCCAGTTTTAGCGTTTACCGAGGTGACTGGACTAACATCCGGGATGATTGATGATGGTAGTTTTCCATCTGAGCCAATCAATGGTACAGTTCCATTGGTTGTACCTGTATTTTTCTTCGATGCAGTACCTAATGCGAGTGCTGTGATTTTTGAATCCATACTCGTTTCTGCATTTGCTTTATTCAAGTATTCGATGTAATCTGCTACCGCTAAAGGATTACCTGCAGTACCTGTTTTATCTTGTTTTGATACATAGAGGTTGCCACCATTTAAATCGACTAGTGGTTCACCAGCTTTAATTGTTCCTGCTGATCCAATGAGTGGTCCAGTTCCAGCAGATGTTCTCCGTTTAATTTGTATAATCGCCATATTTTTTGTTTCCCTTCTTATAGTTTATAAATGATGACTTTATTAATGATGTGTGTTGTGCTACCACAAGTCATTGTTAAGTACCCATTTTCGTACTTGAGATAAAGTGAGAATGTTGAACCATAAATACTGTAAGTTATACTATTTGATGACCCTATTTGATAAAACAAACTTGCACCAGGCACTGTCACAATATTTGAGTTTCCTATAGTGATCAATAGGATTGAACGATAGAGTTCATAGGATGAGGTATCTGTGATTCTAAATACACCTGGTGATATCGTGGATGGCGTTTTGACTCTAGGTTCGAGATCTGAGCGAATTTTCAGTTCTAGATTATAAATCATCTCAGCATATGATGTAATCACTGGTCGTTCAAAGTTTGGAGTTAAAGTTACTGATGTGGATGTTTTCGAATAAGATGCTAGGGGGAACTCATAAATGCCATCTCCATTGATTAGTTGATTAAGTGCAAGTGTTGGAAAACCACTTGTTTGTTCTTTAAGATACATACTGACTTCATTTGAGTTTGTATCAACTCCAAGGATGACATAACCATTCTTTGTTGAATCAGGACTGACCAGTATCGAAGTATTGTTTTCAACATAAATCAATCTTCCATACACCGCGATATAACCATCTTGAAAGGTTATTGTATTGTTTGAGAGTGTATAAGTTACTCCACTTTTGATACCTTTTAATATGCCAATTCGATTTGAAAATAGAAAGTAATATAAGTCAGCATCTTTCTTGGCAGATACATTTCCGCCTTCAAAGGTTATTTTTTGTAATCCCATTTAGTATTCACCTCCATCTAAATCTGTGGTACTACTTTTGTTAATCGATATATGTCCAATTTGCGAGTTCACACTCTTGCTTAAAATTTGGATTTTTTCTGTAAGTTTTATTCGGTATTCACCAAGTGTGATTTGGCATGAAAGCATTTGGTTTTGAAACTTTATTCCTGTGACGATTGAATCATATAGTTTTCCTTTAAATCGAAACTCTATGAAATCACCCAAATTCACGTTATCAAAGACTCTAATAATCTTGTGATCTATATTGACAGTAAATGTGATTTGATGATTGGTTCTTGTTATACTCAGCTCACTTTGTGCCTTGCTAAATAATGTATCAAAATCATTATCACCATAAGTTTTAGCGACTGATTGAACATCAGTAAACCTTAAGGGATGTGTCAAATCTTGAGTAACAGTTCCATCAAGAAGCAAGTAGTAAATCTTAATATCCATGTGAATCACATTTTCACTTTTAGGATAGTAGATGACTTTGTTAACTGAAGTTTCAGTTGTATCGTTAATGACCAAGTCTGCAAGTGCTAATTGGTCGCCTTTTAACTTAACACCTTGACTGACATTGATTATTCTTAGCAATATACCAACAAGTACTCCATTTTGGATTACTATTTCTTCTTTGATGTTGACACCATAACTCTTTGATATCAGTTCCATGACTTCATGAATGGTCATGATTTTGTCATCTTCGAATGCTAATTCTCCAAGTTTTGATGTTTCTTTACTGATGCTAAGATATGTTATGTTCTCCTTGTTATCATCATTGGTTACAAATTCTTGTCTGACCAATGTTTCAATGTAATCTGCAAGGATACCTGAATAGGAATTAACTTTGACACTTTTCTTTAACATCTCTTTGAATTCAACTGTGCCGATGACAAGTCCATCATCTTCATCATCAATGCTCTCTATAATACCTATGTAGTTAAACTCACTAGTGTGTAGATAGACAATATCTTTGATGGCTGCGTTAACTGTGATGGTGGATAACTTAAATGTAGATTTTTGGGATATAACCAAGTCGAGTTTGATTTCGAATGCATCTGATACGTTAACATGATCTTTGATTTGAAAAGTTTTTTTATCGAGTATGATGAGTTCCATAGTTTACCCCAGGTAGTACTCGAATATTTTGATTTTACAGATAGTTTGTTCTGAAACTCCTGGCTTAAACTCAAACTCAATCGCACCAGGTTCTATCCACAGTAAATTTTCTTTATCAAAATCTTGATATCGATAGATGTCATGTTTTTCTTCATTGATAATTTCGTACATCGTCAAGTCTTGAATCAAACTAGAAATGACTATGTGTGCATCGGTTCTATTCATCAGTAATCTTAATTCATCCGTGACTACTCCGCTTCTTTTGACAAGCAGTTCAGGTTCATCAATCGATCCAATCATTTCAACTACTACATTGGCTTTAATATGTCCTCCAATTTCAACGTTGCTTAATCCCATGGATGCATTTGAATAGATAAAACTATAGGTATATGGGTATATCTTTCCACCAGTATCAACATTTGAAGTGATCAGAACACTTCTTTCCTTTATCCAAAATGATTTTTTGTTGAGTACAATCTCGGATTGTAATCCACCAGCTTTGAGTTCTGTTTTTGTCAGAGAAACAATATCTACATAACAGTATTTCGTATCATGACTCTCGTAGTGAAGCTTCATGTCATGTTGTCCTTTTTCAAGGAAAGATAGCATTTTTTTATATCCCTGGTATCCATCTAGGAAAGTAATAACTCCTCGGATTTCAGATAGTTCAAAGTTGTTTTTTAACGTGCTGAAGTGATTTTCATATTTTAGATAGGTATAATTCTTTGAAAACCCCAAACCACTAATATTAGTAAATAGCACTTTATTGAAGTACGTGAACTGAAAAGTGACACCATATTTGTTCTCTAGGATAAACTTTCTCATAGATATGCGCCTCCAAGTGCTCGATTCAAAGCATCAATGTCTATACTTGAAGAAGATGTATTAACAGTCAAATTGTTCGTTGTGTAACTACTGTTGGATGAATTTGAGTTTGTCTGAAAGATTTTCCCTGAAAATAAATCTCCAAAGAAATTTCCTACTTTACCAAAAACCTTTCCAACTCCATCAAATGCTTTTGCGATGTTATCGATAATCCATTTGACTGCATCAATTATTTTTGTGAGCAACCATAGAACAGGTTCTAAAACTGCCAATAGAAGTCTAAGGGCTGGTGCTAGTAACACACCTATGACATCTCCTATCAATTTCAATAATGGACTAAATGCTTCAAGTAAAAACTTTATGAAGTCAAGTTGTGAAATTAGTGGAGCTAAGAGTAGGTCTATCAGTGGCATCAAGAGAACCATTACTCCTGCTATTGCTTCAATGATGATTGTGATTAACTCAAGGATTGGTTCTAGGATTGCAATTAAGATATCTAAGATAGGGGTTAGGATTTGTACAAGAATATCAACAAGGATTAAGATTACATCTGAAACCACTTTAAATAGGGCTCCTAGGACTTCTAGTACACGATTGAGTGGTTCTATAAATGAAGTTACCAGGTTCGCAATAGCAACCATAATGATGCTAAGGACACCAATGATTACTTCAATGATTGCTTTGACTGGCTCTAGTAACTGGAATAGTACAACAAGAACTGTGGATAAAACATTCCCAACTAGTTCAACTACTATTTGAATGAAAGGGATAAGCGAAACGATAACACTGGACAACATTTTCAAAATAGATATCAATGGGGGTAATAGTTCTTCAAGCAATCCCATGAATGCATTTGCTAATTCACTGACTACAATAATTACAACATCTAAGATGTCAATGAGTGGATCCATAACTCCTTCCAAGAGTTCAACAAAATTATTGATTAAAGCTTCAACGATTCCCATAAGAACTTCAAACACTGGGGCTAAATGAGAACTCAATTTCGTTATGAGTTCTGTAATCGGAACTAAGAGTTTCTGAATCGCATCGAATACCTTTTTCAATAACTCCTGAAACTTTTCGTTTTTTAGCAGTAGTACAACAAGAGCTGCGACAAGACCGATAATAGCAAGTTTACCAATTGCCAATCCTTTGAAAAGTTCTGCACCTTTAAAGATACTGAGCACACTTTTGAGTTGTACAAACAATGGGATTGCTTTTGCAACAATGACTAATATAGGTCCAATGCTAGCGAGTAAAACCACTAGAATACCAATTATTTTTTTTGTTGATGAAGATAGATTATTCCACCAATTTGCAACATTTCTCAGTGCTGGAACTACTCTTTCTTGAATGGTATCAACAATTGATTGGAGAACTGGAAGAAAAGCCACACCGATTGTAACGCTTAAACTTGTCAATGATTGTTTTAGCTTATCTAATGAATCATTGAAACTTCCTGCAGTTTCTGCTTCTTTTGCAGTAACTATTCCGAGTTCAACCGCTTCGTTTTTTAAGCCTTCAACTTCATTGGAAGTCGCTTCAATAACTTGAGCGAGTTCAGCTCCTACTTTATCTCCAAAGATTTGATTTGCTATGGCAACTCTCAAAGTTGCATCTTCTAGATTTGATAAACTATCACGAATGAGATCGAATGCTTGGTCACTATTAAGACCAATCAAATCGTTTGTCGTTAACCCTATTTGACTTAAGTAATCTTCATATTTAGATCCGTTGCCAGTAACAATATCGCCTAGTACACCATTTAGTTTGACGAATGCTTTTTGCATTGTTGTTTCATCAACTGCAAGGATTTTAAAGGCATGACTCCATTTTTGATAGGCTTCTACAGATAAGTAAACTTTTGATGCATTATCAGCAATTGCATCGGCTGTCTGCATCGATTTCACAGTCAATGCACTTAAAGCAGAAACAGCACCTAGAATCGGTGCAGTCACATACTTTGTCATGGATGAACCTACTTTAGCAAGTTTTTCAACATTGATAGCACCGAGTGACTTAATCTTTTTAGCAGTCATCTCAAGCTCGTTGTTTAGTTTGTTGATATCTGCTTCAGTGTATTGAACTGAACGTTTTAAAGCATTGAATTCTTGTTCTGAAATTGCACCAATCTTAACTGCTTTCTTTGCTTCTTCAAGTTTCGCATTTTGTGCTTCTAATTTTTTCTTTGAAGTCTCTAGGGTTTGATTTAGTTTGTCTTGCTTATCTTTCCAAAGTGAAAGATTGGAACTGTCAAACTTTAAAGAATTATTGATGGCTTTTAAGTCTTTTTGCTCTTCTTTCAGTTCTGCAGTAATTTCTTTTAAGTTTCTATCCAGTTCGGTCGTGTCAAGACCAAGCTTGATGTTTAAACCTTTAATGGTCTCTGCCACGATGTTCCCTTCTTTCTATAACAAAAATTTATCTATATCAGATTGAGTTGCATTTCGACTTCCCACCCCACCATGTGTCTCTAGTTCGATGTTAACGATTTCTCCATAAGTATTGATATCAAAGAACTGACTCTCACTGATTTGAATACCTAGTTTTGCTAAGTTATAAATGATGGATGCGGTGATGGGAATGTTATCTACTTTTTTGTATTGCTACCTTCTTTGACAGTACCAAGCAGTTCTGCAATAGTGTTTGCGATGGTTTCTAGTTCTACTGTATTGCTCAAGACAGCGAAATCAAATCCCTGAAGAAATTCATCATAGCTTGATTTGGTAAATGGCTTATGAAGAATGTATGTGATTCTAAAGATGACATCAATCACTGTGGATAAAGCAGATAAATTATTATGTTGAGACAATTGATCTAATACAGAGATATCAGAAAACAATTCCGTACCAAAGGTGCTTTTATATGAAATTATCGTAAAAAGACTTGATTTGAGTTTGTAATCCATATCTTGAATATGCAGTGTTTTTTCCATGTAGATACTCCTAACTACCAAAAGTAGGTAATACAGGTGATGCTTCAAGGAATGTCTGATAATTGATATCTCCAAGGTTTGCAATCACATGAGTCACCAAGTAGTTACCTACCTCTATTGGTCTAGCTACAATGCTAAGTGTGATGGAGTTTGCTTCCACAGATTCACCTTTTGTTTTTGTAGCTTCATTGACAGGTGTTACCGAGCATAGATAAAACCATACACGTCTTGCTTTGGCATCTCCTTGGAACTCGAAACCAAGTGCAAATGTTTCTACACCATTGTTTGTAACTTCCACTAAGTTTCCATTAACAAGCTTCTTATAACCTAAAATGTCCACTTTAAATGTGTCTGATAGTTCTGATAACTTAAGGGTAATGTTTCTTCCGGCATTTTGAACTAGAGTTGCGATCACTGAATCATCTGCATAAATGGATTGACTTCCACCAATAATTTCACTTGAGAACTCTTGAGCACCAAGTAAGGCGACCGGTGTTACAAAAATCCATGACCCATCTTCTGATTGTGTCGCTTTGGAGTAGTGAACATTCTTTAATCCGAATGTGACTTTGTTTTGTGACATGTTTAATATCCTCCTTTGGATAAGATGTTGATTTGATAAACACGATTGATCGAATAATCATCGTTTTGATATGTGCTAACCAGGACTGGTATGATTTCCTTCTGATTAAAAGTTTCTTCAAAAAGGTAAACCAACGCTTCATTTCGTGACCTTGTAACTAGTGTCACTTGATATTCAACTGAATAGATAATGACCTTGTTATCAGCTGTAATGGGTCTTTTGGATATGATTTGATAAACAATATAGGGCAACTGATTACTCGTTTCGGTATTGTCATTACGATTAGATAGGTAATACACGTTATCCGTAATTTCAGTAAGTGTGTTATAGATGATATCGTTATGAAGTGCCATTGATTATAATCCTCTTGATTTCTTCTAGCATTTTCGGTGTGAAGTAATCATATGATGGCCGTAGAAATGGTCTCCCAGGGATATGCTTACCTGATGTATGTCTAAACCCAAGTTCAATCAAATGAACGAGTTGATATTTTGTCTTACTTGATATATAGATAATCTTGTTTGTTCCCTGTCCTACTTCTGTTTTTATAAACGAGTCAGCAAGATGCTTACCCATTTGATTACTTCTTGGGGCATTTTCTTTAATGTAGGATAGGATTTGATCTGCACACTGATTCACACGTTCAAGAATAGTTTCTTTTGTTTCAATGGAATAGTCATTGACAAGTTCAGATATTTTTCCAGCAAGTTCTGTTAAATTGATTGTTCCCATAGGAAGTCACCATCACTTAGTCCAGTTTTGGATAAATAGAGTTCCACATATTGACCACCAAAAAAGGTTCTTTCAATACGATAATAAGAATCGTTCATCTTAACTAATTTTTCTTCTTGATAAGAAAATGTATTCAGCTGCACTTTGATTTCTATTTTTATCTTGGTTTCAACTGAGACTTTCCATTCTTCCCTGGTGAGTGATCTGATAATTCCAATGACTTCTCTGCTAGCCAATACTTTGTATTTTTCTCTAACTTGCTGAACAGAAATCAAGTTCAATCTAGTGTTGGGACTATTAGGGAATGGCATATTAAGTACCTTTAGATATGGACACTTGTTTTAAAAGGAAATAGAATGCTTGAGGTAATTCTTTTACAGAACCATCACCTTTAAATCCGAAAAAGGTCTTCACATAAATGAGAACCAGGCTTTGAACATCGTGGTCTAAAAGATGAGTATCACTCACCCCAGTTGATTTAACGAGGGTGAGTGCACTTTCAATTAGAGCGCTTAATTCAGTGTCCGCAAATGATTCGGATTCACTAATCATCAATGAGGATTTTACCAGGTTCAGTAAATTTGATGAAACGCTCATTGGACTATACACCAGTTGGTGTTACTGCACCTTTTTTAACACGAACAAATCCTTTGTACCCAACAACGTTCCCACCAGCAAAGACAGAGGCCTTATAGCAAATGATTCCTTGTTTGAACTTGTAATCAGTTGATTTGCTGATTTCAATTGGTGAAAAGATTGCTGTTTCATAGTTTTTAAGTGAACCATATGCGATGCAATATGCTCCAGTAGTTGTAGCTGAATTGCTAATTGCTTCACAATTCGAGTTGATGATATAGAAAATACCATCAATGGTATGATTCACATAGTCAATCGTATGAACCTTGCGTCCTTCTTCAGTACGCAGTCTTGCAAAAGCACGAAGGTCTGCTTTACTTAGGATAAGAATGGCACTGCCTTCAACTTCTTCAGGTCCACCATAAGCGTAAATGATGTCATCGAGTGTGTCTTCGTTAATCTCTGACACTTCAACATCAGTAGTATCTGCTAGAGCAGTTGCATTTTGACTAAAAATACCAGTGAACTGATTAGATCCACCTGCACCCTTAAGGATTTCTAGAGACAACTTCTTTTTAAGACTTGTTTTGATATTTTTTATGACTTCAGATTGATAATTGATTGCTGGCAACTTTTCGAGTTCTTCAGTAATCTCAGTGTAAGCAGTTAACTTACACTTGGTGATTGTCAAATAGCCAAATGATGGCTCTGATTCATTGTAATCAGCACCTTCTTGTGTGTATCCTGCCGTTCCTGAACCTTTAACAAAGGTCTTTTTATATGTTTCTCCACCAACTAGGTTAACCAATTTGATGTTATCGACCAATGTTGATACTTCACTGAATGGATAAACTGCTAGTTTTCCATCGATGTGTTCAGGTAATAAGATTTCATCTTGTGATACTTGAATAGTGCGTTTTTCACGCAAATCGAGTCCACGCTTTTCAAGAGCTTCTTTTGGCAATCCACCTGACTTAGTTTCAATCACTGGAGTTGGGTCAAATTTCTTTGCTATTTCAATCTTTTTGGATAAGACATTTCTTTCTTCATTTAACTTATCCACTTCTAATTCAAGATTTTCTAATTCTTCAAGCGATGCAGCATCCGAGATTTTTCTGATTTCTGCAATTCGCCCTTCAATTTCTTTCATACGCACATTTGCATTCATAATGTTAGTGTTCCTTTCAATTTTATGTTTAGTCTTTTTCTTACAAGATTTGTTTTTCGATTGATCTCTTCCTTATCCAAGGCATCTAATTCCATATCCATGGTATCTAGACTACGAGCATATATCGATGTATCTTCATAAGCTGGGGTATCCACAATCGAGACATCATACAGTCTTTCTATTGACTTGATAGTTCTTTTTGGGATTTCACCACTTCTATCCCAGGATTGTTCTTTAACACTAAAAGCAAAAGACATCTTATCTAGAAGCCTATTTTGAACCATTTTGTAAATGTCCTGGTTCGATGCAGTATCCAGTAGTTTTGCTCTTACTTTGAGACCTACATCATCCACTTCTAGTGTGAGTGATTCATTACGTGTTCTCGCAATAACAAGAAAGTTATCTTGGTGATTATATTTGAGAGGGACATCTTTCATATTGGTCAACAATAGAGCATTTCGATCTATAAGTTCTATGAATCCACGTTTCTCATCCCCAATAACAGTTTCCTTGTTAAAAACGATGGCATAACCTTCTAAAACCATCTCTTCATTTTCGTTATTAAGTCTTAATTCTGATAATCTAATCTCTTTATTCATAATAAAAACTCCTTCGATATATCAATTGTATCGAAAGAGTTTCAAATATTTGGGGGTCAAACTGAAGACTTGTTGATATAATTTTACTAAAGGGGTTGATATGATTGATTTATTTAGCTTATGGTTCCAATATGAATGTAAATCAAATGTATGCAAGATGTGATAATCCAACATTTCTTTCTACTGGTTACTTGGAAGATTACAAACTTGTATTTGATGGATATTCAAATACAAGAAATAGTCTAGTGGCAAACATTATTGAACAAAGACATTCAAAATTACCTTATGTGTTGTGGCTTATTGACGAGCAAGATGAACTCCTTCTGGATAAATCAGAAGGGTTCCCTAAGCATTATGAGAAAATTATTCTCCTGCTGAATGATGGAGTTGAAGCAACGACTTATTTGATGACAGAATATAAGAAGTCTTTAAAAACTGACAAGATGTATGTGTCTAAAGAGTATGAGCAAGTGATTCGTGATGCATATTCAGAACACAATTTGGATGTTAAATACTTAGAAGATGCTTTAATGGATTCAGGTAATATCAAAAGTACTAGTTTCGAATTCAGTATTACTTCTGCGTTATCTAGATTAAACATGAAAAGAGAAATACTGGCTGAATCTTTTGAAATGACTGTTGATGATTTTAATATGCACATTAAAAACTATGATGCACTAACTTTTTCTCAAATTATTAAGTTATCAAAATTGTTAAATTGTTCCCCCAAAGAGTTGATTTTTAGGAATGAAACTAAAATAGCATCAAGAGAAACAGTTGATTCTATAACTAAGTATTTTAATGAACTTTGGTTTTCTGTTAGTTGGGTTGTTAACATTTTTTGTGAAAAAATTAATTATTACAGGGAGAATGTTGACTTTTTCACTAACAACCAGAAAAAACTATTTGTTAGTGCAGCTCATTATTATTCATTAATACTCATCTCTGAGTTGTGGAACAGTTCAACAAATGAAGGAGATGACATCACATTCGGAGGATTCTTCAAAAAATCATCAGATACTTTGGATCCAGAAATTAACCTGAAACTTAATCTCATAAAGAATAGATTTTTTAGTTTTAAAAAGGACAATAATTTACTGATAAAAAGGTTTAAGTTGTCTAGAGATAAGATCATGGTTCATTTGACAAATTATAAGAGAAATATTATCACTATAAAAGATAGCAATGGTATGTCTATAATAATGTATGAGACAGAATTTACAAAAAGTGAACTTACACTAGTCATCAACGAATTAGTAGATTTAACAAACAATATATCTTCTATACTAAATGGTATTTCAAGTACAAAATTTGATTCAATTGATTTGTTCGTTCCAGAAATCTAATCTTCAAATATACAATATAGTCTAGACATTAACGGATTACAATAGATATTTGTTGATATAATATTAAATAAAGGGGTTGATTCAATATGAAACAAGAAGAAATAATTAATAAAGCCATACATTATTACAAATCTGGAAAAGATGTATTTTCGTCAGATATTCGCGATGCAATAGATAATTTACCTCATCATGATAGAATACATACTATTGTTCATGTTATAAAGAAAATAAAAGAGCCTGCAGACAGTTACATCCTTTTAGGTAAATTAAATGAAACGTTCGAATGGATTAACCAAGATGACATTGATACTATACGAAAAAGAGTGTAGTCATTAGTTAGGTTATTTACCAACCTGATAGTCATTTGCTTTTGTTGAATCAACATAATTTAAACTTTGAAGTCGTTTATTGCCATCTTCAACTGGTTCAAGCCCCAGTAATGATCTTGATTCATTCAAACTCATGAGACCTAGTCCCATGAGTTTTTCTATTGCATTGACTTTGGTATTCCAGGATGCATATTGTAATCTCTCACTGTAAAAGATAATTTGCTCTCCATCTTCCTTTTGCTTTCTTGATAATAGGATTCTAGAAAACTCTTCAGATAGTTTAATGGATAATTGTTCAATTGTTCCTTCATAAAAAGAGTTAAATTGTTCTTCGGTATAGTTGTTGTTGTAAATTGGTTCTGACACTCGGAAATAAGAAAGAATTTTTTTATTGAGGAAATCTAGTGTTGCTGCATCCACAAGTTTAGGATCACTAGAAAGAGGAACGTAATCAGCTTTTAAGTCTACAGGGATAATCGCTGAGTTATTTTCCTTAATGCTTGTTCTTAGCGCATTATCAAAGATTTCTTTTTGCTTATTCTTATCCTCTTGAGATAGCATTGCATTCATTTTGAGTAACCCTTTAATTTGGAATGACGATTTTATTGCATTATCAATACCTTGCAGAATTGAATCATTAATTGCAATCGTTTTGAGTACAGCTCTATGATCTGCAATCGCTCCATTCCCACCGAATATTTCGTTACTATAAAAGTATCTTTTCAAATGAATGAGTGAATCGTATGAAATGAGATAACTCTTTCCATCATCAAAATACATTTCTAGATAAGTTGCTCCGCTCGCATCTTTCTTAACTTCAACGGTATTTGGTTTAATTGGGTATAGTGCCTCCATTTCGTTACGATCGTTAAATTTCGGATAGATAAAGACATTATTGTTGAGATATAACAAAGACACAATCTTATAAATAAAATCACTTGGACTCATTAACTCATTTGGTTGGTGTTTTAACAAGTATGACAAAGAACCCTTTTGTTCTTCTACAAGGGTCTTTGATTCTTTAATGTGTCTAGGTTTCAATTTTGATGCATGACTTGCTATGCAATCAATACATATCTTCACTGTGTCAGAGTTTAGGATATTCGAACCAAAGTCACTAAAAATCTCAGCGACATTCACTGATAAAATTGATTGTGATAAATCTTTTGTTTTCTTACGATTGAAGACACCCATTATCTCACCATCTGTTCATATTCGATTCTATATCGATTTAGTACTGCATAAGCAATAATCAAAGCAACTGTACCATCAATTCTGCGGAACTTACTACTCAATTTACTTGGTTGTATATTTCCATTAATATCAATTTTTGCTTGAGTATTTGCTAGATTCCATTTTAAGATTGGATTGTTGTTATAGTTAACAATCTTGTTCTTTAAATCAGCTTCCAATTGCTTCATGGGTTCTGACAATGTATAAACACCTTGTCTTACTTTTTCCATGGTAAATCCCATTTCTTCCATTTCCTTGACCCAGTAGAGTGCATTCCAAGGATCATATCCAACCCACAATGGTCTTATACCATCTTTTTGGACTCTCTCAAGAAACCATTTAGTGACTAGCGAAAAATCATTTTGATTTCCATCTGTAAGTGTGATGAATCCTTGTTGATGCCAAAGGTCATATGGAACTGAGTCTTCTTCAATTCTCTTGAGCATAACATCTTTTGGCATAAAGAAATGTGGAAGGATATACTTTGTATTATCTTTTTGAATAAGTAACAATGCACAAGTCAAATCTGTAGTATTTGACAAGTCAACAGCACCAATAGCATATGTGTTTTTCAAAGATATCGTATGCTTGACTTCATTGTTTAAATCTGAGAAGGTTAGCCAAGAACCGGATTCAGTTTGCTTTATGTTGAAGTCCTTACAAAGCATTGTAACTCGAGTTGATAAGTCATTTCTAGACTTGTTCATGATATCTTCAAGATAACTATTGAGTTTGATACTACCTAATGAAGGGTTTGATTTTTGCCATGTCTTCTTATTTGTATAAATCTCATCTTGTGAATCTTGGGTGTATAACCAAGCTAATAGTTTCTCATCCTCTATCTCACCTTTAATCATTTTTCTACAGTATTGAAGTTTCTTATCAAGGAATCCTTCTGTCACTGTACCTTCAGTTGTGATAATGAAGATGAGTGGTTCTTTTTTAGTCGACTGGCTTTGTTTGATAGCATCATAAACTTTTGAGTCTGTCATCTCATGGACTTCATCGATACAACCGACTTCGATGTTGTATCCATCTTTATTTCTAGATTGAGCTGATAGTTTCTTAATTTTGTTTTTTGTTTTGGGTGAGTATATGTAGAATATATTCTTCTTGCTTCTCTTTTCGCTTGATAGTGCTTTTGAACCCTCACGCATATTATTGATTTCTTCAAATAAGATACTTGCCTGGTCTGAGGTATTACTGGCACAAACAATATCAACACCACCTCGTGACAAGAAAAATTCAGCCAAGTCGATTCCAGCAACAAATGTAGTTTTTCCATTCTTTCGAGCGATTAACAAAATGACTTCATTGAATCTTCTAAATCCAGTATCAGCATACTTAAAGCCATATGCAGTTTGTAGTAATGCTTTCTCCCAAAGTTCTAAAAGAAATGGGTGTCCATTGAATGGCGATTTCGTATGCTTGCAGAATGACTCAATAAAACGGATTCTAATATCTCCTGCGTGTAAGTCGAATATGAACTTAGGATTATCTAGATCTAAAACAAGTTGGTCCAAGACTGACCTCAGTTCTTGGCCAACCAGGATGCTCCCATTCTTAATCTCTTCATAGTAATCTAAGAGATAGTTCATAAACCCTTTAGGAACTTATCAAGTTCATCATCTTCTTCACCGCTATTTTTACCCATTATTGCACTAATAGTTTTTAACGTAGATGAGAATGAAGACATCAGTTTCGTATAGTATTTTGCTGGTTCGCTTTGGCGTTGTTTTCCACTTGTTGATACTTGAACAGCACCATATTTATGTATCTGTTCTTTTAATATTTCGAGTTCCATTTTCATGAATGCTGCCTGTTGAAGCAATTCTTCAACCAGGGTTCTTTTTCCTGAGTCTAGACTATCCAAAGCAAAAAGGCTTGAAAGCCTTATGTACTCTTCATAGACACAATTTAGTTTACTCATAATTTGGTACCTCAAATATTCTTTCTGGACATAATAGAACATTGCCTAATAATCCAATACCAGTTAGTTGACGGAATGACTCGTTTCTTTTTCTTCGCTTAAGAAGTCCTTCTTCATCACACACTATATAGTGATTCAAATATCTTGCAGGATAGAGTTCAATATAGCCCTCAATAAGGCTTTGAAGTTCATCCAGTGTGAAGTATCCATCTTTTGGTGTAATCGTTGTTACGGTTCCATCTTCTTTGAATAAAACTGCGTTCTTTGGTTCTTTAGTGATCTGATAAATTCTTAATGGTACAACATAGTTTCGATTGCATTCATCACAACATTTTTCTCCATTAAATGGTGATGGGTTATTCCCATGTCCTGTGAATGTTTTATTGCAGATTGAACATCTATTCATAGTTCGTTTCTCCTACTTTCACTTTATAGATACTTTGTATCTAACAATACAAATACCACAAAGAATTTAAATATCCAGTGAATAGAGAAATATTCAACCGGTATAAGCGAACCTCCATCAAGTGATTTGTAGTCTTTCAAGATGGAGGAGAAGCGAAACCAGTAACGTAATCTCATATCAGGATCACCTTGTTTAAGGGGTCAAAATCAATGAGTGTCGTTTCCGTTTCGACTTTAGATATTTCTATCTTGTTTTGATTCTATCAAGTAATCGCTAAATATTTGGGGGTCAAACTGAAGACTTGTTCTAAAAATGTTCTACGCGCGTGTAGGGGGTGAAAGTGTTTGGTCTCAAAACGTAAAAAAATCTCAGAATCAAATCTGAGATTTTCATAAATTAGGGTCACGTATTTTAGATGTGGGGCTTGCGGTCGGTATAATATCAAATTAATCATTTGACTGGGGGGGGATTGATTCTTGAAACTTATCAAACTCAGTTTGAAATTTTTCTATATCAGCTAATATTGCAGTAGCCTCATTACGCAATTGAACATATTTTTTGTATTCCTTTACAAAAACATTAGCTTGTTGTACATCGATGGATTGTGGACTATCAGTAAGTTTCGAAACAAATTTCTCGAGATATATTGAAATTTTGGACGATTGCTTAAGAATTTTTTCGACTCTAGTTCGCTTTTTAATCATAATTTTATAAGTTGAACCAAATTGTTTCAGTTGCTTTCTAATTCTTGTAAATTCTTTGGAACTCTCTTCAATTTCATTCTTTTCTAATGCAATTTCAGTAGATGCAAACTCGATCTCTCTCTTCTTTTTCTTAAGATGAGCAATAAAATCATAAGTGGTTGAAGCTACAACATTAATAGCAAACCAGAATGTAGTTTGAGAAATTATTTCATTAAATCTACTAGCTTCTCTATTAAGTAGAAATACGTCCAGTGATGCCCATGACAGTAAAAACACGTTAATAGATAGCATGAAAAATGTCGATAAGCTTAATATTACTGAGGCGTTATGATCGATTTTACCTAACTTTGATACTACTAACTTTTCACTCGATAATTTTTCTATAACCAGAAAATAAGTAACAAGTGCAAATGTAACTGAGATACCGAATATTGACCAACTCAATGATAAAATACTTTCTAAGTTAGCAATTGAAAGATTATGATTACCGATTATTACAGGCAAACCGACTAATAACAATATACCTACAAATACAGATTTTAAGAATAAAGGAGAATTTACAATCAATAGGTATTTGTGAGGATATATTGTCGCAAGGTAATAAGCAACAAAAACTAGCATATATAAAAAATAAAATATTCCAAAAACGACTAAACTACCTAATACAAAGTTGCCCCATTCAAAACTTGTATTGTCAGATACGGATTTACTGAAACTTGTGCCAAATACAATTATACTCAGTATAATCCAAGGCACAATTATCTTGTAAAAATGCCTTTTAAAATAAGTAAGAAGTATTTGTGTGAAGGAAAAAGGATTCTTAAATTGATTCATAATATCACATCCATTCATAATTATTATACTGTATGAATGCCTAATATTTTATCATATTTCCCTTCTTATCAAATTTTATGTTTGATTTCTTGAATCTTCCATGTTCCTTATTGTGACACACTCTGCATAGTGCCACTAAATTATCGGTATTTAAAGTAACGATTGGATTCGAAATATTACTCTCATTAAGTTCTATAATATGGTGAACCTCTTCTGCTACACCATCACATTTTTCGCATCTGTAATTTACAGACAACATTTTTTGATTACGAACATTTTTCCATTCCTTTGAATCATAGAATGGTTTAATAGATTTTCTTGCCATATGCTTCTTTCTTAATTTCCTTAATTAAATCATCACTTATGGTTTCCCAAGGATAATATAAATAGCCAAAGTGACCATACTCTGCAAGTGACTGATATGTTTGTTTCTTCAGTTTCAGTTCCTTGATGATGTTTGATGGAGAAAAATCAAAAAATCGGTTTACGATGGTTCTTAATTTATCATCACTAAATGTACTCTCAATGCCTTTGACATCTATTGCAACTGGAAATGGTACTCCAATTGCATATGCAACAGTGACTTCACAAGAATTTGCAATTCCAGCTTTAACGATTGCCTTTGCAACATATCTGCAAAAGTAAGCACCACTTCTATCGACTTTCGTATAATCTTTTCCAGAGAACGCCCCACCACCATGAGGGATAATTGTTCCATAAGTGTCAATCTGCAGTTTTCTACCGGTAACACCACTATCAGCATATGAACCACCTTTGACAAACTCTCCCGTTGGATTGATTAGGATTAAGGTATTGATGTCCGTTAAATCTGATGGCACAACTTCTTCAATAACATCATGAATATATTGTTCATATACTAATCTATCTACTCCTGGTTTTGTTTGAGCACTCACAACAATAGTTGAGACATGTTTTGGTTTATCATTTTCATAGACAATACTAACTTGGCATTTTCCATCAAGACCGAATATTTCAGAATTTTCACGGTTTACTATATCCATACTTCTAGCAATGTTTCTTGCTATCACATAGGGTAATGGTAAAAACTCTTTCGTTTCATTTGTTGCGTAGCCATACATGATACCCTGGTCTCCTGCACCAAGTTTGTCGACACCTTGACCTATGTCTTTAGATTGTTCTGAAACCTTAACTAAGACTTCAAATTCATCAGCCTCTAAACCAATATGACTCAAAACTTCTTTTGCTGCATGTTCGTAGTCAATTTGATTCGTAGTTGTGACCTCACCTGCCACAACAAGAAAATTGTCTTTGATTAAACATTCGATTGCCACCCTTGAATCTTTATCTTTAGATAAAATAGCATCTAGAATCCCATCCGATACTTGATCACATACTTTATCCGGATGAGCACGGAACACTGCTTCACTTGTTTTAATTTTCATATTCTTCTCCAGTTTCATTAAATACTTCAAAGTCACTAAGTGGATATTTTTTCCCATCTCTAATAAGATGACAGTCTTCAATGTTTCCACCATCAGATAAATATCTTTTCACAATAACATCAACATAGATTCTTGATAACTCCATAAGATAGCATTTTCTTCCCAATTGATTAGATGCAATCAATGTTGAACCACTTCCACCAAATGGATCCATAATCAGTTCACCTTTTCGGCTTGAATTTTTGATGAGAGTACCAACTAAATTAATAGGTTTCATGGTTGGATGCAAATCACATCTAGCAGGTTTATTTTCATTAATAACACTATACTTTGCAGATGCATACATATCTTCTAGAAGAGTTATCAATTCTTCTTTCTTCATTGATTTAAAATCAAGCATTGGTGCATCTATAACGGTTGTTTGTGTTCTGTCATTGACAAAGTAATGTGCATTACCTTCTTTAAAAGCATAGTAGATGGCTTCATGTTTCCATTGATAGTCTTGTCTTCCAAGAACAAATGTATTCTTGTTCCATATCAATTGTTGTCTTGGCTTTAAATTGACAGTTCTTAGTGCAACCTCAAATTCTACTAACGAAGATGATGAATGAAAAACATATACTGCACCACCTTTTTTTAAGAAATGCTCCGTGTTGGTGAATGCTAAAGTCAGGAACACAATGAAATCACTACTTTCCATATGATCATTTAGAATACGTCTGTTGTCAAATGCTTCAATGACATCTCCCTTTGAACCAACATCGACATTGTATGGTGGATCTGTGACAACCAGGTCAATCAACTCATTGCCTAAAAGCGTTTTGAAATCACTTTCTTTAGTTGAATCACCACAAAGTAGTCTATGCTGCCCTAGTAGAAACAAGTCACCAATTTGACTAAAGGGTTCAACATTTAGTTCATTGTCTATATCAAATTCATCTTCATGTGTTTCTTCGTTTTTTTCTTCTATCGAGTGTTCAAATCCAAAAAGAGACATATCCAAGTTTAAATCAGCGAGTTCTTCATTAAGTTTTTCGATATCCCAGGTTGCGAGTTCACTCGTTTTGTTATCAACCAATCTAAAAGCTCTGATTTGCTCTTCGGTTAGATCATCAGCAATTATACATGGTACTTCTAAAAGTCCTAACCGATGACTTGCTTTATATCTTGTATGTCCTGCTATGATGATATTATTACTATCGATGATGATAGGAACCTTAAACCCAAACTCGTTTATAGAGTTTGCTACAGCTTCTACTGCATCTTCATTGTTTCTTGGATTATTTTCATATTCCTTTAAATCACTTAATTTCTTGTAGATGATCTCCATTGATCCATTCCTCACTTAGTTTCTCCATTTTCTTTTCTGCTAATTCCAGCTCAAGCTTCTTGTCACTGTACTCTCTACCAAAATGAATAGTTAGCAAGTATTTGGCTGCTCCTATATCTGGAGGTACATCTTTAATGTGCTTAATAATTCTTTTCTTTGTGCCACGTGCTGTTTCTTCAATGTATTGGTCTTCATCTGTTGATTTGAATCCAACTGCACGTTTTACAATGGCATCCATCAGCATTCCTTTAAAACGTTCTTTACCTTCTTCGTAAGCATCTTTCATGTCTGAATGCTTATTTTTAAGGGATTGAAATGTTCGCTTACTGATTCCAAGTGCAATTGCTATCATATCTTCATTAGCCCCTGTACTTGATAATTTTTTAATCAAATCAAGTTTGCTTTTTAACTCGTTTTTGTCCTTCCATTCATGATATATATTTTTCATATGACTGGTGTTAGCCTCCTTATTGGAAGTTGAACACTACGAATTCTCGCAAGGATTAAATCCCTAGGTATGGTTACCAGTATCCATAAAGAAAAAACCACGACAGTTTCCTTTCGTGGTCTATTTTATCTTTTATAATTGATTTTTTTGGGGGTCAAACTGAAGACTTGTATATTTTATGATAACAATAGCAATAGTTTGTCCTTTAACAAGGTTTTTCTTTGTTCATAAAAATCTAAGAACTCAACATAACCATATAAATTTAACTTCGGAATATAGTGCTTTTGTGAATAGCCAGGAAAGTCATTAATCAGTGTACAGTACACAGAAAAATCCATATCGCTTTTTTCTTGATTAATAGAACCTTCTAGCAGTTGCAAGTTAGGAAGTTGGTCGGATTTTACTAGGTAATCGAAATGTAGGTTCACATCAATCATGTTCGCAGAGAGATTTGCTGATTTCATTTTTGCCTTAGGATACATATGGTCAATGTGAAAACTATCCTTGTAATTTAGATTGGGGTATAAGATAGAAAGAACAACAAAAGTTGTTGGATCATCTTTCTTTTGAGTCAACAACTTATCAATGTCATCATTTGAAAAACTAAGACTTCTATTTCCACCTTTAAACTTATCCACGATACTATCAATAGGAAAAGTGTGTGTTGTATTGTGTCTAATTAGTTCTCTAATTGGTCTAAGTGCTCCATCAGGTGCAAAACTAAAGAAACGCTTTAAAGACGTTAACACAATCCATTTTCTGATGTTGTTCCTATCATTTGCTAGTTCAAGTCCAGTTTCAATGTTCTTATTTGGATTCTTAAAAAGATAATATGCAATTGGATGGAAAATGTTATTTGCTCTTAAGTTGCTTCCATTAAATCCCAGTGATGAAACTAATTTAAATGTTTTTCTAAGAGCAACGATAATTTGATCCCAGTTATCCTTGAATTTTTGCATATTTGTTGCAGTGAAATTGTCTACTTTCGCTGAAATATCACTTGAGTCTGACAAATATAGAATTGACTTCATCACAAAAGCCTTGTCAATATAGAATCGCATTCCTATACTGTTTAGCTCACCTACTAAAGAGTTCACGGAGTCTTTGAAATTTATATCTGTCCAATGTGAGTTAGCAAAACTAAATAGCAAATCTGAGGGGTTTAATGGAGTTCCACCGCTATTAACCCTAATAAAGATGCTTAGTACTTTCTCCAATTCAGCATCTTCCTCCAAAAAATAACTCACTAGTGGTGATGTGAATATCACTTTATGAAGTCTAAATAGAGTTTTACTAGCAAACTTTCGAACATCATTGTCAGTTATAAAATTCAAGTTGTCATTTATATATTGTTGGACATCATCATGTTCAAATAAATCTAATATTTTTGATATAGGAAACCAAAATTTCGCAGTAGGTAATGATTTATTGCCTTTATTAGTTGTATTAGCTTCTTTCTCTTCTAGAAAACTTAACTCATAGTTTTCATTATCCTCATCAAGTGGTCTCAACAAGTTAAGAAAGAGTTTCTTATCCGGATATGACTGTAGTTCACCTTTTTTGCCGTATTTTTTTCTCGTAGCATAAGAACCTTTTAATGCAATATAAAGTGAGGTTAGTCTTTGTTGACCATCAAGAATTGCAGTTATTTCTCTTTCTCCACTCACATCAGCTTTTTTTGTTAAGTTATTGTTTAGTTGATTATATGTTCGCATGAATTCATAAAAAATATACTCTTTGACATTATTTCTTTGGACTTTCCAAAAAAGAAATGAATTAATCGGATACTCTTTAAGCAGTGAGTCAAAAAGATTAATTACTTGATCTGGTCTCCAAACAAATTCTCTTTGAATGGACGGCAATAAATACTCATGTTTGTGAATCTTGTCAATTACTTCTTTGATTGTAAGAGGAGTTTGGAATGCCATTTAGGATACCTGAACTTTCGTTTTGTTTTATTTTCCATGTAAGTCATTGTTGTATAAAAAAATAGTTTGAGTGGCTGTAAGCATATAAGCTCCATTTAACCTGTACCCATGCAATTAAGCAATAACAAGCACCACCATTTTATATTTTTATTTTCTTTTTTTCATCTTTTTTTCGTAGTCACTGAGACCCTGTTTGATTTCAGCAATAAGTCTGTCTGCTTCAACTTTTCTTTCTTCTTCAGTTGAATTAGCTAACCATTTGTCATAAGCTGCTTTTTCTTCACTTTTTGATAATGTAGGTTTTCCTGTTCCAGTTTTACTTTTTACGCTTTTATTTGGCTCATTCAAATCAGATTCTTTTCTATTTTTTTCAATTTCAAGTATATATACAGTTTTACCAAACATCCCTGGTTCTTTAATTCGGTTTCCATCAACAATGTAAAGTGTCTTTCCAAATGCTTTAGGCTCTTTAATTGTCTTTCCATCAATGACATAAAGTGTTTTACCAAAAGGTCTAGCTTCCTTTACTTCATTTCCATGGATGACAAAAAGTGTTTTACCAAATGAACGTGCTTCTTTAATCTCATCACCATTTATCAAATATTTAGTTTTGCCAAATAAACCGGGTTCTTTAATTTTTGCTTTCACTATTTTTATCTCCACTTTTAGTCATAGAAAAAATCCGGATTTAATTCAGAAGGACTTTTCCATCTAATCCCATAATCACGTCTTAAAATTCGTTTTTTCATTCTCTCGATAATATGGATGAAGCCTAAATGGTTACCTAAAGCGTAATGGATTTCATGAAGTGTCATTTTCTCATGTTCTGAACTCAGTTTTAATTCTTTACAGATTTCTTTGACTATCTTTGGCTCTAATTCGGATTCAAGTTGCTCAACTCGTTCCTCTATTGCCATAGAATTACTCTTAAATGGCATTTCCCAACCCTCCATTAGTCTCATTAATTATATAGTTAATCAGCTTATTGCTAAATGCTATTGCATCCTTTTCAATTTCTTGATTTAGATAATCATTATGCTCAGGTCTTTTATAGTTATCAAACTCCTTAGCCCAAATAGCAACAATCTTTGGATCGTGATAGATGAGTTTTGGGAAGTCGATACAAGCTCTTTGATATGCATGTCTAGTTTCATGGAAACTGCACTTAAGGATTTCAAGTTCATCTGCATTTTCTATCCAGTCACTACTAAATACAATGTAGTATCCTTCATGAAGAAATGTTGCATTGATATCATTATGTTTAAAGAATGATTGTGGCTTGAAATGGACCTCTATATCTGATAATCCTAGTTTTTTTGATGCATAATCAACACCAAATCTCGCTATTTTCTCTTTCATCTTACACCAATTATCTAGTATTTTTTATTGCCGTTCACTGTGGTTTTTGCCATGTTATTGGCAATACCCTATTTTGTCCTATAAAGGGTATATAATAGGTATGCTTTGTCCTATGAAAGGTATGTTGGTGTTGCCGTTCACACCTATTATCAGACAAAAAAACAATAAATGCACGAAAGTCAGTTTAAGTGTCAATGGTTGGTAGATTTTTTTATTTCATCAGTTAATAAATCGAGTTTCAGTTTTGTTTGATGTTTTGAAAATGCTTCAAGTGCAAAATGAACATCGAGTAGAATGAGTGAAACTTTATCATGTGTTTTATTAGTCATATTGCGCCACTCAGTTTCACCATATCCAATATATCTAATCTCTTTTGGTCCCAGTTTGCTTGTTTTTGAGTTATAAGGTAAAACAAATGCATTATATATATCTACTCCATCACTTAATATTGTATTCATAAAATCTGAATAAGTAATTTGTTTTTGAATATCACTACTGTTTGGTAAATTGTTATACAACTCGAAAGAGTAATACTTAGCATCTAGTATAAAGTGCTTATCATTAAAATTTAAAACTGTATCTGGGCGCAGTTTTGAATTTTGCATTCTTTGATAACCAGTGGATTCTTCAAATATATAGAACGAACTTGGGTAGAACTTACTAATTTCAGGTTCATTTCCAAACAATTTAGAAATTATCACTTCCCAAACTGCTTCAAAATTATATGTTCCAAAACTTTTAATTTTGTTGTGTCCCATCTCAGAAGACGATTCTTTTAAAATGTTTATCATTTCTGAGATTAGATGTTTTTTTCTGTCTACGAATGTTTTGTATTGTTCTTTAATCAAAATTGACAAAAGATAGTCATTTGCATAGTTAAAATCATCAATTGGAATATTGATATTTCCATAGATAAAGCCTATAGTTTGATATGCAATATTCAGGCACTTGATATGTATTTTTGTGATTATATCGTTTTTATCAATTTGTCTTTGAGTAATAGTTTTTAAGAATATAGCTTGATTATCATTGAAATAAGGTTCTGACCTTATAGTTTTCTTCCAGTTTATTTTTCCTGATCCATTCACCTTGTACTCTGTATCTTTGTTAGAGTATAGCCCATTGTTCAAATAATCATTTAGCATCCATAGATATGAATAAATTGGCAATTGGTTTCTCAAATCTTGACTATCATACAGATAATTCGAAGATAAATTGTACTTGTTAGAAATGTAGATAGTCCGAAATAAAGAAAAGATTGATTTTTGACACTCTTGATTCGTTTCTGGTATGTTGTATGACATAGGAAAAAATATTGAAGGTTTACTATCGCTATAGCTTATACCTACAAAAGAATTACCTTTATCAGCGTTTTTACATAGACTCTTCAGTTCCATATCAAACCGAAAAATCGATGTTCTTAAAAACATCTAATTTATATACTTCAAATCCCATTAACAAATCATCTAGAGTTCTAATACTATCATCAAACCAAATTGATGAATCGATCTTTGCAATATCATCCCAAAAATACATTAATACTTTTTCTGAGAATAGTTTGATTTTTAATACATTCAATTCATTAGCAGCTAGAGTAAGTATTTCCTTTGAAATGAAATAAATCCCAATTTGCTTATCTTCGCTATTAATACCTATAGGGTTATTCAACACAATACTCTCATTAACTTTTTTAACAAATGTCATCCATTTAACCTGTGTCCCTGGAACATAACTATTTGCTAGTGAGACAGTATATGGATCTGATAAATCAAACTCATTTTTGATTTTTACCATTTGCCATCTTCTTTTAAAAGCTGTATCCAGTGTGAAAACATTTTGGTCACTAGTATTCATTGTAGCAATTATCCACAAGTTTGATGGAATCTCAATACTACTGTAGCCTATATACTGCTCTAGCATAGGGTTTTTCACCTTATATATACTCTTACCTAGCAAATCTCTATCAAGCAGTTGAAATATATCTCCAAATATTGCAGAAGCATTTCCACGATTAATTTCTTCTATAATTAAAGCACATTTCTTACTTGGGTTAGTTATAGAATACTTTAATATTCTAGCAAAAACTCCAGGTACAAATGTATATGTAATTCTATCCCCAACCAATTTTGGTATTATCTGTCCAACAAAATCACTGTTGCTAAACTCCGGATGAAAAGTAGTTCTTTCAACATGAAAATTAACTTCACTAAACAGAGTACTCACTTTGTAGCTTTTGCCACATCCTGGGTTTCCGTAATAGATCACGTTTTCTGCCCCTGTTACAATGGATTCTGCAACGGCTTCTTCTGTTTCTTCATTTTCGTGCAATTGTCTAGCACTTAAATTGTTAACTCTCGGTCTTAATGAAATATCTTTGTCGATATTATATATTACCAAATTACGAAGTCTATTTTCGAATCTAGAAAGTACTTCTTCGTTGATAATTATCTTTTTAGATTGCTCAGCTAAAGAACTGTCTTCTTTTAAAAATCCCCATCTAATTAGAATCATAATCGGTTTTGCGTCAGTATATTTAGTTGCAACTGGATCTAGAACAAATGAATCTGAATGTCTTAACTGTTTTACTTGTTCTATTACATCAGAATAGTTTGCTCCAACATCTTCAATTTGCCATAAAATAAAAGCAAACTCCTTATATGTTAAGTAGTCTAAATCAAAAATAGCTCTTATAAATAAACATGGTGGTTCAATATCTGAATTACTAAGTGGTGATCCATAATTGTTTCTGCCAAAATTTGTTTTTTCAAGAGAATTCATTATTTCTTCTTGAATTTCCAAATAATTATCGTTTCTAATGGCATTATAGAATCTTATTCCGCTTTCAGTTATTTTTCTTCTTGATTGAGGATTACTAATATCTTCCCAAATAGTGAATCCAAAATATGAAGTTATTTGTGCCTTTTTTGTATAAGATGAAGAATATTGATCAGGCCCAATTAGTTCTTTTAGTTTTGTAACATACACATCATTTGTCATCCAGTCATTTGTTTCATTATATATTTGAAGGACTGCATGTATTTCTGATAAAACTGCACTATTTTTTGGCATTACTATTTTCCCCATTTTTATCGCTCCTTGGTTGGAAATTTATTTATTAGTTCCAACATAATTTTTTTTACCATTAAAGGTGGTATTCCCTCACCTATAACTTTTCTGATAAATGTTTCATTGGAATCTTCGGGAATATTCCAATTTTCAGGCAAAGACATTACTATAAAGATTTCATGCAACGTTAATACTCTTGGATCCGAATATAGTGAAACTTCATTTTCGGTATAAAGCCTACCAGGATGAACGCATGCTAATGAGGATATTACACCGTTGTTTTGTGTGATTGTTCGTGAAGGTTTATTCCAATTCATTCTGCGATAATGGTTATGATGTGCAATAACTCTTTTTCCATTATCTTTTTTGGGGTAGTAATATTCGTTAAATGTGGCTGACTTACCAGTCGGAGTATGCATCATCCATTCAACTTGTTTTAACGAATGCTTTGGAGGTTTATGCCATTTAGATACCTTAAGTCCAAGTTCTCTCTTTAAAATAAAATCAGGAAATATTTTAAGAGTTAATTCTAACCCTTCACGCAAAAGTGGATCTAATGATGGGAGATCTCCAATAACATCTTCAAGTGTGACCTCTGGTTCCTTTTTTGGGAATTCCCAATTTATATTCAAAGTTTTTCTTACAAGCAAGAAAATATTCCTTTCTCGTAACTGTGGTACACCATGATCCTTTGCCATTATTAACGAGTCTTTATTAAAATTATACTCCAATTGTAATTCGTTTTTTATATAATCTGGAATTAAAATTTTTTCTCCATTTACTTTTATATAAGTTATTAGGTTTTTAGGAACATTTTCAAGAAGTATGTAATCAGGTTTTACTGCTTTAATTACATCAATTGCATAATAAATTAGTTGATTTCTTACATCATCAGGATCTCTGTTTCCAGCTTCACTCATTCCCTGGCATGGAGGAGTTGCAATGACAAAGTCTACTCCATTTTTTAATGCTTTTTCTATAATTAATTGTCGAGTTGTATCATTAGTTATATCGCCACAAATCATTTCAGTTTTAGGATATAAGTGTCTGTACAAGTCAGCTCGTTGTTGGTTCAATTCATTAGCAACTAATATATCTATACCGATTTCCTCAAAATATGCTTCAGCGATACCTACATTTGCAAACAAGGATAAACCCTTGATTACTCCCATATTGCACCTCTTAATTGTTCAAAAACTCTTCTAGTAAACAAAGGTGGAATACCTTCCCCAATTACAGATCTTAAGAAAGCTGCAGGTGTATTTTCTGGAAGTGGCCATTCGTTTGGTATACTACTGACTAACATCAATTCGTAAACTGTTAATGCTCTAGCATCACTATAAATTATAGCTCCACTCTGTGTAGTTCCTATAGGTCTTCCAGGGTGTACGTTATTCTGAGATGAGATTTTTCGATTGTCCATTGTTACGGTGTAAGCTGGAATATCCCACTCTTGTCTCTTGTATGTGTTCTTAAAACCTTTTACAAACTCTCCGTTGTCTTTCTGTGGTTTATATTCAGGTTTATTATCAAATGCCGTTTTTCCTGTAGCAGTATGCATCATTACCTCTACTTGCCTTCTAACATGAGTTGGTGGGAAATGCCATTTCGATATCTTATGTGCTGCTTTTGCTCGTTCTTCATAATTTGGAAATAACTTAATTAACTCATCATGACTTATATCCTTTATGTGAGGATCTAAAGGAGGAAGATTTCCTATGGCATCTCGCATCGTGACAATTTTGTCCTCTTTAGGTGGTACAACCCATTCATATGGAACATCAGATCTACTTAAAAGTATGATTGCTCTTTCTCTTGTTTGAGGGACCCCATAATCCTTAGTGTCAATTTTATAAGTGTTAACTCGATATTTTCTACCTAATTCTTTTTGAATAAATTCTATAATGTTAATTTCTTCATCTTTGTAGTTGATTGATGTTTGAAATAGTAAAGGAACATTTTCTATAAATGCGTATTTAGGACTAATTTCTTTTATAAGTTTAACTACTGGAACAATTAAGTCATTTCGTTCATCATCTTTTTCTTGTCGTCCAGCAGTACTCATTCCTTGGCATGGAGGAGTAGCCATAATGACATTAACACCTAGTTCATTACTACGCGCAATTAAGTACTCTTGAATAGCAGTACTCGTAATATCTCCAATCTTCATTTCAGTTTTTGGATATATTTCTTGATAGAGTTTTGCTCTTCTTTCAACAATTTCATTAGCAAGAACAACATCAATACCTATATCTTCAAAAAATGCTTCGGCGACTCCAATGTTGGCAAATAAAGAGAGCACTTTTGCTCCCTCAATTTTTGATTTTGTCCTGTTTAATTCACCCTTCTTTATTTCGTTTCTAATATAATCAGTTAAAAATTGATTAATGTTGGTTCTTCGCTTTGCAACCAATACTTTTAACTGTTCATGTTCATCTTGTGATATTCTGACACTTATTCTAGGGTCTTTCATGACTACACCTCATCTGTAAGTTATTTTAGTTCTATGTTATCACAGGATATGCATTAAGTCAATCTTTGAACGCCAAAACGCCAAAACGCCATTTTATAGCTTTTTTCTGCTGAATTCTTTTCTTGCACTCTCCATTGCTGTTATAAAGTATCCATACTTATTTTCTATCGGCTCACTCTTTAATTTCCAATTTTTTATCCGTTCTTTATTTCGATAGATAAAGTATTGAACATAGAGTTTGTAATCATCAAATTCAAAACCATTCTTACCTATGAACTTATTGAAGAAGTTGTCATACCTGAAAAACTCCAACTCATCAGTTTTCGTTAGATATCTTGCATTCACTAAGTACCTGGTTAATACATGATTCTTAGAAAATGCTATTTCATCTTCTAGCTTGCTACTTTTATCTAATTTCTCTAATATATCTGATTTATCTAATACATCCTTTACTATAGTGTTGATATCAAAACCTTTAATATATTCTTTATTATTGGGTGTCATTTTGTCATCGGTTAAGTGACATTCTGACACTGGTTCTTTTGACATTTTGTCATCATCCTTGTGACGTTTTGTCATGGGTAGTGACATTTTGTCACTAGTGAATTCATTTGGGATTATTTCAAATGAAACATATTTCACATGATTTTTGTAATACTCACTTTTCTCAATCAGTTTTTTTTCAATTAGCAAGTCAATCAATCTAAAAACTTGTCTTCTTGATATATCTAGTCTATTAGCCAAATATTCGATGGATCCAAAGAATCCACCTTTTGTATCTTGGGAATAGGAAAAAATTAAGGCATAGAGCCTTAATTCGCTTCCCTTTAATCCCATTGTAGTCATCCAATAGAATTCAACTATAAAGTGATTTGCTGGTATCTCATTCTTTGGCATTAATCTCACCTACAAACAAAGTTTTAAACATTTCTTTAAGTACTGTAACAACAACAGAGTTTCCAGCTAGTCTATATAGTGCTGTTTCACTTATTTTGCCATCAACTCTCATGAAATCATAATCACTCCATCCCATCAATCTCCAACTTTCTTTAGGAGTTATTTTACGGATTGATATGAGTTCATCTTTGTGAACAACAACTCCTAAATCACTGACAGATGTCTTCAGTGTGGGAATCGATTCTTTTTGCACTACACCACGCTTTTGATGAGGTCTGTTGATGTAGATGCCATCTCCTACTTGGGCAGTTGTACTGCCCTTTTTTGTCGCTTCTGGAACGATAACAAAGTTATCCGTTGGAGTCGATCCAGTTCTAGTTGTGATTGTCCAAGCATAATTGCTGTCTTTGTCGTGAGGTCTGAACCTGGTTGCTCTTACAAATCCATTTCTATTTTTCGTATCTGTATAGTATCTAAACATTTTTGGAGAAACAAAGTATTTCTCATCTACTTGATCATCTAAGTATTCACTCAACTTTTTCGTTAATGGTAACTTCTTTGGAAATACATACTTCTCATTCCCCATAATTGAAACGAGAAAAAGTCGCTTCCGATTTTGAGCGACACCATAATCTTTTGCATTCAACACATCGTAATAATTCTTATATCCCATTTCTTCTAGGATACTTAGCCATATCTTGAAATGCTCTAAATACCGTTTGCCAACTAGGGTTGGAACATTTTCCATGATCAAGTACCTGGGTTTGTATTCAGCTGCATGAAGCAATCTTTCGATTTCCCACAATAAACTTGATTGTGTCTTAGATTCACGATCCATTCCTTTCATCTGCCCTGCAATAGATATGTCAGTACAAGGAAACGAATAGCACCACATCTCTGCATCAGGAGTTCTTCTAACTCTTCTTATGTCACCAAGCACATTCGTTCTGCCATGAAGTATTTGATACGCTTTAATGGCATTCTCATCTATCTCTGAAATCCCAACAACTTCATGTGGGATATTTATTTCTTTTAGGGCTTGGTGATATGCACCAATGCCAGCAAAAAACTCTATAATTCTTAGCATGATTTTTTCTCCTAAAATAATGTGAACGGCAATCAAAAACATACTTAGTCGTTTTGTCCTACAAAGGGTATATACATGGTAGTCCTTGTCCTACGAAAGGTATGTTTACGTTGCCGTTCACTACTGTTATGTGTCGTTATTTTTTGATACTGTTTTTTTCGTTTTCTAAAGAATTATCGGCATAAAATTTGTCGAGATTTTCTTTGGTGATTCGGTAGTTGTTTCCGAATTTAAATGCTTTAATCTTACGTTCTTTGACGTATCTTAAAACAGTCTTTCGTGATACTTTTAAGTACTCTGCAACTTCAGTTAATGTAAATGTTTCATTCATAGTTTCTTACCACCTAATCTGTTATCGATAATCTCTTCGATGAGTTTGATTCCACTTTGTAATACCAGGACACTTGTTTGACTAATATACTTATCTAGTTTGGATGATGACAAAGTGATCACTCTGAAGTAATTCTTATCGATGAATGTTTTCTTGGGTTGATTGTGTTCATCAAAGATACCAGCTTGTCTAAGGTGTTCTGCAATGATGGATGATGGAATCGGTTTGGAGTATTTGAGTGCAGTGCTGATGTTAACAAAATTAACCGGTGCAATCTTGGTTCCGTAGATGTTTTTAACAATCTTAATATAGGGTTCTAGTTTTCGTTCTTTCGTTTCAAAGGATAATACTTTAGTCATAAGTTCATTACGTTCTTCAATAAATTTTTGAGCGATTTCAGGATGATGAAAGTCATTGGTGGTTAATCCATCAAAGTTCTTCTCTTTTTCATATTTGTGTTTACTCACTTCATTAAAGAAATCTAAAGCTCTCATGGATTTGGATATTTGGAATAATCTTTCAAATGATTTGTAATCGATGAAGTCAGCTTGCTTTCTAGTTGCCGAAACATAACTGACATCAAATCGTGTAATGGAAACAGTATCTTCTTTTACATCTTCACTATTCTTATCTAGCCCAAATCCTTTCAGTGCATCCTGAAGGTGAATAAAGAATTCATTTTCATGGTATGCAACGAAGACGTTTGGAAAGTCTTTGAGATAGAGAATATAGGCTTCCTTGCTATTCATTCGGCTTCTCCTTGTTGTTAAATAGTGCGTTGCTCACTATTTTGTTTGTGTTGGATTTCATTCCCTCAACCATATGGCTATAGATCTGTGTGGTTGAGATATTTTTGTGTCTGAGTGCTTCTTGTGTTTGAAGAAGTGAAGCACCTTGGATTAATGCTGTTGTTGCAAATGTATGTCTAAGACTATGTACTGAATATGCTCTTGAGTCATATCCAATGGATACCAATAGTTCTTTCACACAATTACGAATCGATTTCGTAGTTAAACGACCTTGCTTACTAGCTCGCACTTGAGCAAGAAACAATGGTGTCTTACCATTATCTTTGATTACATAATCTTGATTGATTGAATTAATATAATCAGTAATTGCATCAAAAGCATTGGTTGATAACTTGACATAATCTGCTTTTGAATCTCTTCCTTTTCCCTGGATGTGAAGAACATACTCACCATCGATCATATCGATATCTTCTACATCTGCACGACTAACTTCTATACTTCTTAAACCAGTCGTTAAGAAAAGAACCACCAACGCATAATCTCGTTTACCGATTTCATTGGTTGCGTTGCGTTTCGCTTTTTTAATGAGTTTTCTTGAATCCTTTATTGATAGTGGCATTCGTTTGAATGTTGTTTCTACTTTACATCCTCTAACTTGGTAGGAAATATCCTCATAAATACCCATAAACTTTAAGTATCTATAGAATCCTCTGATAACAACAATGTATTTTTGTACACTGGCACTTTCGTTTACTTTGAGCATTTCTTCTTTGAATGATATAAGATCGTTTCTAGTTGGTTCAAGAATGCCTTTATCTTCAAGGTAAGTCGCCCAGTTCCACAAAATGTTTCGATAACTATCCTTAGATATCTTCTTCAAATCGGTATAAGCAATATAATTATCGATTTCTAACTTAGTATTCATCTTCGTGTTCCTCTGTTAATAAATACCAAGGTTCTTTGGATAATCCTTTTTTTATTCGCTTTCTTTGGTATGCAGCCTCTCTTCGAACCAATTCTTCAACGCTTACCTTAAGCTCTCGTGCTAATCTCAAATAGAGAATTGCACTCATCCTATGTCCCCTGGTACCTGATTCCAATTGGTAATAATTTTTTCTGTCTATAAATATTCTTTTTGCTAAAATGTCGGTGGTTAATCCAGCTTTTAACTTGAGATTAATCAAATAACTTCTAGACAACGCTACTCTTTTTTCTGGTTGATCCTTATTATGCGTATCTACTTTCATCGGACACCTCCTATTGATGTGTCTATTGTAAGTGGTCAACAGCATTCATTTATTTATGTTTCATTGTCAATTAGTTATGTAATATCTAGATTAACATTTTTTTATGTTTTTATGTGTTTTTTAAATATTACATGATATACTTTAGTTAAAGTGTTAATTCTAATGAAACATGTTGGAGGTGAGATTTATGGCTATATATGATGGATATTCAAAGGGTTTGCTGGATAACATAGGTTATCGATTAAAGTTTTTACGTGATAAGCACAAAGTGAAAATTGATAGGTTATCTGAAGTTCTTGGTGTGACTCGAGTTCAGTACCATAAGTATGAAAAAGGCGAGAGTCAAATCAGTGTTGTAGGTCTCAAACGGCTTGCAGATTTTTATAATGTAAGTCTAGAGTTCCTTACAAATAATCATCTTGCTCAACTCACGAATGCTGTTTTCTTTAATGAGTATCAATTAGATCCATCATTTAAAGATGTTGTACGTGAAACAAAGGTTCACATTTCTGATGAATACTCATCCATTTACTTTGTTAAAGATGGTAACCATACTTATGTCTTTGAGGCAATTCAAGATTCTCCTGGTACCTCAGGAGTTTACTTCTATGAATATGATTCAAAGCGATACATGTCAAAAGTCATTCTTCCAACTCAAGTGCAAAACAAGCCTTTTGAAGCACTACTGTTCTTCAGTGATAGTTCGCACATCATCATACGCAATCGAACGGATGTATTCTTTATGGGTCGATTGATAGGTGAATATAAAGACGTTCAACCAGGGAAATTCATCAAAAGATAACGAGTCTTCAGTTTGACCACCAAATAAGCAAAACTTCTTTGATACAATAGCGTTGGTTCAGGAATGCCTACAGATCGTTTCTACAACTCAAAGCTGAGGTATGTAGAGATGATGACACTAACAGAAAATCGCATTTTATTATCAACAATAACCCTTCTATTTTTGAAGGGTTTTTTAAGTTTAGAAGAATATCTGAAAGTTTTCACAAAGATTACCAATAATCGATTTTTTAAGGTATAAAACAAACAAGCACGAAGGGAGCAATTAAAGTATGAAGACAATTGAAGTGATTCAACCAATCAACCGTTTTATCAATGAAGCAACAAATGAGGTCATTCGCAAAAAGCGAGTCGCTGCATATGCACGTGTGTCAACCGATGAAGACGATCAGATGAACTCCTTTAAATTTCAGATTGATGAATACACCAGTCGAATTCAGGCTAACAAGGACTGGGAGTTTATAGGTATGTTTTCAGACCAAGGCTTATCTGGTACACAAACGAAAAAGCGTCCTGAGTTCATGAAGATGATTGAACTAGCAAGACGCCAAGAGATTGATTTGATTTTAGTTAAATCGATTTCACGGTTTGCACGAAATACAGTTGACATTCTATCGCTTGTAAGAGAACTTAGAGACTTGGGATGCATTATCTATTTCGAAAAAGAAAACATCTATTCAAGTGATCCACAAATCGATTTCACATTGGCGATACTTTCATCGATTGCACAAGAGGAATCCAGGTCGATTTCGACAAATGTTAAATGGAGTGTAGAAAAGAGATTTAAAGCTGGAAAGGCACACATACCAAAGATTTATGGATTTGACAAGAACGAACAAGGTGAACTGGTTATCAACGATGAAGAAGCCAAGACCGTCAGACTCATCTACACTCTCTTTCTTCAAGGGTTTAATATCAATGATATTAGAAAGGTTTTAAATGAAAGAAAAATACCAACTCTCAACAAAAAAGAGTGGCTCTACAATGGCGTTAAATGCATTTTAACTAATGAGAAGTATTGTGGTGATGCCATTCTGCAAAAGACCGTTACAACTGATTATTTGACTCACAAGCAGGTTAAGAATGATAATCTTGCTACAAAGTATTTCGTTAGAAATAATCACGAAGGAATCGTGAGTAAAGCTGCGTTTGAAATGTCCAAAACCATTTTTGAAGAGTCATCGAGATCATCTCGCAATCTGGTCACTAAGTATCCGTTAACAAATATGGTTTATTGTTCTAAGTGTCATGGTAATCTTCACAGACATCTAGTTAATTATGGCCGACCATCTGAAAGAGTTACTCTTGATTGTCGACACAATAGAATAGATAAATCTATCAAGTGTGACAGACCTTGGATTGACAACAATTTAGTTATTGAAACTATCATGGAATCCATCAAGCGTTTGCTTTCATCTGATGAAATCATCAATACATTAATGGATGAGTTAGCAGATGTTTCATGCAGTGAGGAATTAAGTGAGTTACTTCTTAAGAAAAAACAAGATTTGACAAAACTGATTCATCAAAGGAATACTGATGGAAACTTGAATCTCGATTCGTTTCTTCATCAGGAAAAATTCTTGAAGAAAGAAATTAGTAACCTTAAGAGACAAATCACTTCTTCTATCAAGAATGTATCATTAGCTGACATCTTGAGAAACCATTCTAGTGACATCATATCCAATGATTCACACTATTTGATTAAAAATATCTACTCACTGATCATCATGGATGTAGACAAAATAATTTGTGTTATTTCAAAGAAGTCTACATCTGATGAGTTAATTCTGCGTATTGATGAATTGATGAAAACCGAACCAATAATTCGAGGTTTCTATAAGGACTATGAACAAGAAAAAACTTTTGGTTACAAGGTGATCATACATGAGTGAGATTTATGAGATACCAGTTGATGTATCACATTTAATAAAAAAGAGAGTTGTCATTTATGCACGAGTATCTACTGAACTAGTTGAGCAAGAAACCTCTTATGAAAGGCAAGTTCTCGAATTAGCAAAATCTGTAAGAGATAACAAAGATTACAATCTTGTATGTGTTTACGCAGATAAGGAAAGTGGTCGCTCAATGAATAGACCTGCCTTTACACAAATGTTGGAACTCGTTAACGCTGGTGCGATCGACTTAATCTTGACAAAATCAATTGCACGTTTTGGTCGCAACATAATTGAAGTTGTTAATATCATCCAGGAACTAAGATTAAAAGGTGTGGAAATCTACTTCGAGAAAGAAAATCTTTCCACTTCTAATCCAACCATGGATTTTACATTATCACTTCTAAGTGCACATGCTGAAGAGGAATCTAGGCAAATTTCAATGAATACAATATGGGCATTTGAAAGTAAAATGAAAAGAGGTCTGAACACGACCTCTGGATTATATGGATATTCTATTAAAGGAGATATCTACACGATTATTGAAGATGAAGCGGTGATTGTTAGAAAAATCTACTCATGGTATATCTTGGGTCACTCATATAAAAACATCATTCAATATCTACAAGATATGAGAGCATTAACTCCTTCTGGTAAAGATAAGTGGAGTCAAAGAACACTAGAAGATATACTTAAGAATGAAAAATATGTTGGTGATATGTTACTGCGAAAAAAAATGAACGATCGAATCGTAAGACCAGAGATTCTTTCAGCGTTGAACCTAAATCAATACTATGTTAGTAATCACCATGAACCTATTATTACTAGAGAGACTTGGAATGAAGTACTAGATTTGAGAAAGAAAAAAACTAAGTTTGATGGTAAAGGTAAAATCTTTAAACTTAATCCTTATGCCTATTTCTACTATTCTCAAGACTTTAATAGACACTTCACTTATTACGTAGAACGTCACAAAGGTAAATACGAAGTTCCAACACTAATATGTAAGTGTGATTTAGGAAGATTTGCTTTTCGAAACAATGATATTGAGAATGGCATTTCGTTAGCTGCATCACATATTATAAAAAACAAAGACAAAATAATGGAACATATAAAACACCAAATTGCACCAACATCTTTACGCTTAGCAAATCAACTTGATGAGTTATATTGGGGAATTGAAGATAGATCTGTCAATGAACAAATTAATAGATATTCAATAATCTCCGACAATTTATCTAAGTTGCACCGAATTAATGAGGTTGAAAAACTAGTCACAGAAACTGTTTATCATTCAAAGAAACTTGCTGTTGAGCCAAACATCGAATTAATCAAAAAAGTCTTTACAAAGGTAATTTTTACTGGTTTTAAAGTGCATTTAATTATTTCCTTAACTAACGATGACTTCAAGGTAATTCCTGAAAATAAATATCTTATACACTCATACCGAATTCCAATTATCTATAAATACAAGCATAGTGAGTTGGAGTTCAATCTTTATATATGTTAGTTCGGAACCACATTACCCCTTGTATCTATGATTGAGTTGAAGTTCGGAACCACATTACCCCCAAATTAAATATGTCACTTTCGAGAAAGCAAATTTGCTCTCGGCACGACTCGATAAAAGAAAAAGACCCTATTTCATTAGAAATAAGGTCAATTTCATTAAAATATCGCTATTATCCCCTGGTTTTGGGGAGTAATCAAAGATAACTTTGGTGCGGACGATGAGACTTGAACTCACACGGCATTAAAGCTGCCACATGCCCCTCAAACATGCGTGTCTACCATTCCACCACGTCCGCATTAAAAAAGGTGCGAACACCTTTTTAATTGATTATTCTACAGCAATTATATATGAATATATATCCTGTTTACCATCAATCAAGTCAACCTCGATATCAGGGTTTAATTTCTTAGCATGAGCAACCATAAGTTCAATTTCATCTTCGTCAGCATCATTGCCATAGAAAATTGTGATGATTTCACGATTTTCATCAATCATGTCATCTAGTAAAGCTTTTGCTGTTTCAATTCTCACTGGATTTGAAACAAGAATTTCACTTCTTGTAATACCAATGAAATCTCCATTCTTGATTGTCACACCGTTTAGTTCAGTATCTCTGACTGCATAAGTGATTTCTCCAGAACGCATATTTTCAACTATACTCATCATTTGTTCGAAATTATCATCGAGTTCTTGTGAAGGATCAAAAGCCATTAATGATGCATAGCCTTGAGCAATACTCTTAGTTTTCAAAACTCTAATCGAACGATCTGGACATAAATCTAATGTCTGTTCTGCTGATAAGATGATGTTTTTATTATTTGGTAAAATGAGAATATGATCTGCATTGAGTGATTCCACAGCTTTAACAAAGGATTCTGTTGATGGATTCATTGTTTGTCCACCATCAATAATCAAATCAACACCAAGTTCTGTGAATGCTTCACGAATACCTTCACCTGAAGCAACTGCAATGACTGCAAATTTAGCTTTTGGTTTATTAGGTTTCTTAATTTCTT
>Ga0180008_1000225_pt1 | contig 55799 bp, 52 predicted proteins | sample MM_PW_MetaG_FD_121121 | JGI IMG/M metagenome (GOLD analysis project Ga0180008, IMG submission 121121) | Groundwater microbial communities from the Aspo Hard Rock Laboratory (HRL) deep subsurface site, Sweden - MM_PW_MetaG | ecosystem: Environmental > Aquatic > Deep subsurface > Groundwater... | reverse complement strand
TTCGCGGAGTCTTTAAGAACCTGTGCATGCGTGGACCCACTATGCTTGAGAATTGGGAGATGTTAGGATCTTCGCCAGTTCGTTTGATGCAGGAGCGCTTGGAGAAGGTTTGTGGCCATACTGTTAACGGCTACGTTTCCGAGAAATCAGGCACCAACGTCATACCAGAAAAGGAGCCGAACAATGCTGCTTTTCAAAAGCAGTAGCGGAGGTTCTGGAGGGAAGGGTGGTGGCCAAGAGGAATATCGGAGGAGAGAGTGTCTGTCCCTGCCGGACTGCTTTTTCCTGGCCATTGTTTGCCTGTAAAATGTAATCCTTGCATTAGTAAGAGATGTACCCCCATGGCACCTATAGCCGGGGTTTCGGTGATTGCTGCGGGGAGAAAAACCTGTGGTTCAATTCTATTGGTGTCTGTGAGGAAGGAGATGCTGTGCTTGCCGGAACCGGAGGGGGAGGTTTTGATGGGTAGGTTGGGGAACCGTTCTGTAAATCAGGAGATAATGCTGTCTTTAACAAAATACATGGATAATTTTCCCTTCCCTTTGACCTCAATACCATTTCTTTTGGTAAAGGTGAAACGATCTTGCAATAATAAATGGGTCGCTTCCGAGATATTGATTTGCATCGGTGATGAAAGTTCTTCCATGCGAGCGGCAATATTTACTGTATCACCAAAGATATCATAGAGATATTTTTTCGAACCGACTATCCCGCTGACCACGCTGCCACTGTGCATCCCCACTCGGATTTGCCATTGTTGTTTTGACGACTTGTTGCGTTCCTCTAAAAAGTGAATCATTGCTTTTGCCGACTGGACAACATTGAGGGCATGATGCTTGTTTTCCACAGGGACCCCACAGGCGAAGAGATAGGCGTCACCCATTGTTTTTATCCGCTCACAGGTATGATTTTCGGTTATTTGATCAAATTCTGTGAAGATATCATTTAGCTCGCCTATGATAAATTCGGGTGTAAGTGAGGAGGCGGTGGCGGTGAAGGCGATAATATCAGTAAAACAGACAGTGACTTGATCAAAGGAACGTGGCAGGCAGTTTCCTGTTTCAATTAATTCCCTGGCGACTTGTACTGGAAGGACATTGAGGAGGAGTGATTCTGTTTTTTGCTGTTCCTCTTTGAGTTGTCTGTTTTGTTCCGAAAGTTGGTGCTGCAATCGACTGAGTTTCAGGTGGGTGGAGATGCGGGCCAGCACCTCTTCGTGCTGGAAAGGTTTGGTTATATAGTCCACCCCTCCTGCCTTGAATCCGGTTAACTTGTCCTCCGTCTTATCCAGTGAGCTGATAAAGATGACAGGGATATCCCTGGTGCGTGCCTCTTCCTTAAGTTGTCTGCAGAGCGTGTATCCATCCATGTCGGGCATCATGATGTCCAAGGCTATGAGGTCAGGCAGGCCTTGTTGAAGCGTCTCCAGGGCGGCTTTTCCATTCTCTGCACCCCACACTTGGTAACCCTGTCGAGAGAGGAGATTGGACAAGAGGGTACGATTGACCAGAGAGTCTTCTACAATCAGTATGATTTCCTTTTCTGTCTTCAAGGGAAACAAGGTAGAGGAAGTAGTAGGCATAGGGTTTCTAATAAAAGGTCAGGGATGACAACCGGTATAGTTGTTTAACATGTATACTCTCTGGGGACGATTATTTTTCTCAGGTACCTACTTACTCTTTCAGGGAGGTCTTGACAAGAGTCCAGGGCTCTTGGAGGAGCACTATCCTTCGCTTGCTGCCCCTGTTCCTCATCACTGCTGTATTTTTTGTTCTCCGGGTTCGGTCATGTCTGGATACTGGCCTATGGCCTTTTCCAGGCTGGCCAAGGCCGTGTTGTAACTATAATAGGTTGTTACCAGATTACTCCTGGCTTTGGAAATCCTCAGTTGGGCATCATTAAACTCTATCATGTCTCCCAGGCCTGTTTTGTAGCGCTGGTCAGCCAGGTCCAGGTTCTCTTCTGCGAGTGTGAGAATCTCATCGGCCAGAAAAACTGATTCCCGTTGTTCCTGGGCCAGGAGAAAGCTGTCAGTCACTTCCTGGATGGCAGTCAGCTCGATGTCACGCATCTGGGCCCTGGAACTTCTTAACTTGGATTTGGCCTCGGCGACTTCTCCCTGGGTGCGAAAGCCTGAAAAAAACTCCCAGTCCAGGGCCACGCCTACCTGCCACTGGTCTTCCAGGGTTGGCAGGTCTGTGTCGTAGGTAGTGTAGGCAGCGGTTGCGCCAAGACTTGGCCAGTAGTCGGCCTCGGTGGCTGTAAGTGTTGATTCGGCCGAACGGATCTCTTTTTGGGCCTGCTCAATGTCGGGGCGTTGGCGAGCGGCCAGCTGCAGCAGTTCTTCTCGTGAAAGCGGCATGGGAGGGAGCAAATGGATAAATTCCTTGAGATCATGATCCTCATCGTCAATACGATAGCTCCCGTCTCCAGGCCTCATGCCGATTACCTTCTCCAGGGCGACTTTGGCAGACTTCAGGGCAAAGCGACTTTGGTGTAGCTGCAGTTTGGCGTTTGTCAGTTCCACTTGGGCATTGGTGACATCAATTTTAGATTTGATCCCGGCCTTAACGTACTCCTTGGCCCGATCATAGTGTTTCTGGTAGCTCTCGACCTGTTCATTGGTCACCATAATCAGGGAATGTTTTTCCAGGACAGAATAATAGGCGGCTTTAACCCGGTAGACGAGATCGGAACCAACGGAATTCAGTTGTGCCCTGGCTGCTTCAATCGTATAGCCGCTGGCGGAAATCGCCCCGCTGGTATTGCCAAAATCAAAGAGAAGTTGGCTGGCAGAAATTTTTCCAGCCAGCAGTCCGGCTTCATCAATGGGGCTCAGATGATTAATATGGATGCGCCCGGCGTTGCCCGTTGCCGTCAACTTAGGCAGGTATCCACTGACGGCCTGGATTTTTCTGCTTTCTGAAGACAACACCTGGCTCCGAGCTATGATGACTGTTGGGTTATTACGAAGGGCAATGTTAATAAGGTCTTCGAGAACGAGTTCAGGGGCTGGGGGTGGTTCGCTGCTGCAGCCGTTATCTGGCAAGCACAGGGAGCAGAGAAGAATGGTGAAGGAAAGTGCTTGGAGTGTAAGGCGCATGCGTTTACCCGTAGAGATGTGTATTAATAATCCTAAACCAGCTGTCGATTGCGGACTTCTTCTTCGACACTGACGAATTTTTCTCGAACCGTCTCCAAAAGGACATAGATAACGGGAACCAGGAGGGTGGAGACAAAGGTTGCGGCGATCATACCACCCATGATGACAACCCCGATGGAGCGCATGGTCATGGCCCCGGCACCCGCGGCAAAGGCCAGGGGCAGAACACCAAGGAGAAAGGAGACGATGGTCATCATGATGGGCCGGAATCGCAGGTGAGCGGCATTTTGAGCTGCTTCGATAATGGAAAAGCCCTCTTCGCGTTGCACTTTGCAGAACTCGATAATGAGAATCGCATTTTTGGTGGACATGCCGATAAGGAGGATCAGTCCCACCTGGGCGAAGAGGTTGTTGTCGATCCCTGTGACCTGCAGGGCAATCAGGGCTCCGAGCATGACCAGAGGGACGGGAAGAAGGATCATAACAGGCAGTATCCAACTCTCAAACTGGGCACAGAGAAAGAGGTAGATGGCAACAATGGCAAAGGTGAAGACGTATATGGTCATATTGCCGGCAAGCTTTTCCTGATACGACATGCCGGACCAGTCATAGCCATAGGGGCTGCCGGCTGGCAGGGCCTTCTGGGAAAGATCCTCGAGAGCCTTCATGGCCTGACCGGAGCTGTAACCAGGGGCAGCACTGCCATTAATGGTGATAGAGCGGTACATATTATAGTGTTGCAGATTTTGGGGACCGGTTTCGAAAGAGACTTTGACCAGAGTGGAAAGCGGCACCATATTGCCCTGATAATTTTTGACGAAAAGCTTGTCAATATCCTTGACTTCATTCCTGAATTTTTTGTCAGCCTGGATGTAGACACTATAGATTTTGCCGTATTTGGTGAAGTCATTGACATAAAAGGAACCGAAATAGGCCTGCATGGTTGAGTAGAGCTCTGAAATCTCTACTCCCAGAGCGGCTGTCTTTTTTCGGTCGACCTCAATGGAGAGCATTGGATAATTGGGGGCATAGGAAGTGTAGGCCATCCCGATCCGTGGATCTTTGTTGGCCGCAGCTATGAGTTGCTCGGCATAACTGACAAAGGTGGTGAGATCTCCGGAGGCATGATCCTGCATGCGGAAGTCGAAACCGCCGACCGAACCCAGTCCGGGGATTCCCGGAATATTGAAGGCACCTACATTGGCATCGGTGATGGCCTGTCCCTTTCTCTTGATGGCCTTGATAATGGATCCAATCTGCAGTTCCGGGGTCTTGCGTTCTTCCCAGGGGGTGAGGGAGATGAATCCTGCTCCGGCACTGGAATCCAGAGTGGAACTAAGGATATTATAGCCGTCGATAATGACCAGATCCTTGATTCCGGGAATGGAGCGGATGATTTTTTCAAACTCGGCCCGGACCTGAGCCGTCCTTTCAATGGATGATCCGGGCTTGAGGTTGAACATCACCAAGAGAGCCCCTTTATCTTCTTCCGGGACAAAGCCGGTGGGAGTGATGGTGAAGAGGTAGTAGGTGGCGCCAAGGAGGCCCAAAAAGCAAAGCATGACCAGGTAACGGGTCTTGATTAGAAAGCTGACAATGGTGCTGTAGATCCTGGTTAGGAGGTCAAAAAAGGTGTCAAACCAGCGGAAGAAAATAAATTTTTGCCTGCCTTTTTTGGCCCGCCTGATAAGAAGAGCGGCCAGGGCCGGGGAAAGTGTCAGGGCGTTTACTGAGGAAATGAGAACCGAAAAACTGATGGTCAGGGCAAATTGGCGATAGATGGAGCCGGTCAGACCAGGCATGAAGGAGACCGGGACAAAGACGGCGACCAGGACCAGGGTGGTGGCTATGATGGGTCCGGTGAGCTGCAGCATCGCTTTTTTTACCACCTGAGGAATAGTCAGATCCGGTTCTTCATCCATCAGCCTTTCCACATTTTCCACCACCAGAATGACGTCATCGACAACGATGCCGATGGCCAGGATGAGGCCGAAGAGGGTCAGAAAGTTGATGGAAAAACCGCCTGCCTTGAGGATGACAAAGGTTCCTATCAGCGAAACAGGGATGGCAATAATGGCAATAATGGTGGGTCGAATGGAACCAAGGAAGATGAGGATAGTCAGAACGACCAGGATTACGGCGATGAACAGGGTTTGGATCACGTTGTTGATGGCGACCTCTACAAAGAGGGTCGTATCATAGGGGACGCTGTATTGAACTCCTTCCGGGAAACGGTTTTTAAGCCCTTCCATCTTCTGAGTAACGGCCTGTCTGATCTGCAGGGAGTTGGAGTCGGGAAGTTGATAGATACCGATCATGGCCGCCTCATTTTCATTCAGCCGGGCGTTCCAATCATATTTTTCAGATCCTAACTCCACCTGCGCCACATCTTTGAGATAAACCAGGGTGCCGTCATCCTTAAATTTGATAACAATATTTTCAAAATCCTTGACCTCGCTGAGGCGGCCTTCGCTGGTGAGGACAAATTCGATCTGCTGATTCTGGTAGGTGGGGGCGGCACCAATGCGGCCAATGGCTGCCTGCTTATTCTGTGATTGGATGGCGCTTATAATTTCCTGAGGGCTGAGCCCCAGGGACTTTATACGATCCGGGTCAAGCCAGAGGCGGATGGAATATTTTTTTTCTCCCAGAATTTCGACCTTGCCGACCCCAGGGATACGGCGTAGTTCGTCTAAGATATTGATATTGGCAAAGTTACTGAGAAACTTATCATCATAGCGCTCATCACCGGTAATACCGACAAAGCAGACGATGGTGGGCGATTGCTTGTCAACAATGACACCGCGCTGTCTGACCTCGGCAGGGAGCTGGGGGATCGCCATGGAGACCTTATTCTGGACGTCGACAGCGGCAATGTCGAGATCGTAGCCGGGTTCGAAATAGACATCGATGGTGGAGGTGCCGGTGCTGGTGGAGGAGGATTGCATATAGATCATGCCCTTGACCCCGTTGATCTTGTTCTCTAAGGGGCGAGTTACTGTTTCCTCTACCGAGTAGGCATTGGCCCCGACATAGCTGGCAGAGACGACAACTGTGGGCGGCGTTACCTCGGGATATTCCTGGATGGGCAGGAGGGTAATACAGACTGCCCCGGCGAGCACGGTCATCAGGGCGATGACCATGGCAAAGATGGGGCGTTTGATAAAAAATAGGGATAACATGCTTACTCCGTGGGCACCATCTGTTGTTGTTTCATGATTGCCATGACGCCTTTTTCGGCAGTGACATCTTTAGCCGTGACAGTGCTGCCTTGTCTGATCTTTTGCAGTCCTGAAATGATGACCTGGGCCCCGTCTGCCAGTCCTTCTTGTATCTGCAGGTAAAATCTGCTTTCAAAACCACGGGTGATAGACATTCGTTTGGCTTTCCCCTGAGGGTCAACAACGTAGAGGAAGCTGCCCTGCTGGTCTTCCATGATTGCACTGGGAGGGACCATCAGCAATTGGGATTGATCCGAGACAAAGACATCTACATAGACAAAGGTGCCTTCGAGGATGTCATGATCTGGGTTGGGAACAATGGCTCGCATGGTGATGGTGCCCGTCATCCGGTCCACCCGGTTGTCGCCGAAATCGACCTGTCCCTGGTACGGTTGACGTTGTATCAGCTGGTCACGATTATCAGGGACACGGACTTTGGCGGCCATGGTCTGCCTTGATTTGTGCTGGCGCATGATCTGAAATTCTTCTTCACTGGGGTTGAAGTAGGCGTACATGGGATCATCGAAGATGATGGTGGTGAGCAAGGTTTTTTCGCCATAGCCGACGAGATTGCCAACATCAACCTGCCTGCGGCCGATGCGTCCTGATTCTGGAGCGTGGATCTCGGTGTAGCTGAGGTTGAGCTCCGCCTCGTTGATTATGGCCTGGTCAGACTTGATTCGGGCGCGCAGTTCATCGGCCCTGGCCATATACTGGTCAAGGGTTGCCCGCGGAGCCAGTTCTTTTTCCACCAGAGGTTTGTAGCGTTCCACGTCAGAAATCGCCAACTTCAAGGAAGCCATATCCTGTTCCTTTATGGCCTGCGCCTGGTCAAGAATTGCCTGATAGGATGTTTTTTCAATAACAAAAAGTTTCTGGTCCTTTATTACGAAGTCGCCATCGTTGAAAAGGACCTCTTCCAGGGTTCCTGATACCCGAGCTCGAATTTCGATGCGTTGAGTAGCTTCTGTCTTTCCCGTGTATTCCAGCCAGATGGGAACCTTTTCTTTGTGGACGATTATGGTTTCCACAGGCAGTGGTGGTCGTGTGTGGGCGGCTTTTGGTTGATCTTTTTTGTCAGATGAACAGGAGGACAGGGTGAGACAGATCCCGAGACAGAGGGAGAGGAGTTGCCAGGTACCAATCATTGAATCAATTCCTTCTGCGAAAAAGGTGAAAAAAAAAAGAAAACGACCTGGAAAACCAGGTCGTTTTCTTTTTATGGGCTGTTTTTTAGTGATATTGTGTACGACATGGGGCACTGGCCACTCGCTTGACCCTATTGCCATACAGCAGGGTGTTGCCGGGCTTAATAGTTTACTTTGATGGTTGTTTGTTTACTTTTTTCGCTGACCTGAGCCCGCAGTGCGTCGGCATGAGGGTTTGTAACCTTCTGTCCGATGGTTATGTCGGTAGGGGAAACAGCTTTTCCATAATAGGCTGTGTTCCTCTTGGTATGGGGGGTTATCACAGCACCTTCGATGGAGATCCCGGCAAAGGCCCCTTTGGATCTGGCAAAGGCAAGGATATCTGTAGCTGCTGCTTTGACGCCTGTGCCAACAGGTCCGGTTGCCACCGTGGCATCTGCTCCAAGCTTAAAGGCTGTGGTCAGCAGAGAATTCATAGCCTTTTCAGTCATGATCATGAGGATGATTTCCGAGGCCTCACCGCCGGCCTGGAGGCCTAAGGAGACAGCAGCCATGGTATAGAATACAGGGTAGCTCCAGGCACGGGTTTTCATGTCTCTGGAGAGCAGGACCCCTGAGCCGCCTGAACCGCCGAGGACAAAGCCTGCTTTCAACAACCGGGGGACGATAAAGATCGCCTTGGCGTACTGAACATTATCGCGAAACCAGGTCATGTTCGGATCTTCCTGGAAGCGTTGAAAGACCATACTGCTCCGTTCGACGAGAGTCCGCGCATCAGAATATTCATTGGCAGAAGCTGTGACAGCGTTGATACTGCCGCTTATCAGAAAGAAAAGGGAGAGGAGGAAGATCTTAGAGAGTGTCATAATATTCTCCATTTTTGCAAGATGAACTGCTATAGTGCTGTTTGTGTGGTTGAATTATCAGATAACCATCTGAACCAGCACGTTTTTTTATTATATGTGAAGGGTTGTGGGAAAGTCAACCACAATGCTTGAGAATACTAATTGTACTATGGGCTAAGAAAGAGGAAGAAATATGGTTTCACTAAAAGAACAAATTTTGTTGGCAATCTATGAGGAATTTGAGAAATGGGCCAAGGAGGAGAAGACGGTCTGCAGCAAAGGCTGTACTGCCTGTTGTACTCAAAATGTGACAATGACTGCCGTCGAAGGGGACTTGATCCATCGTCATATCCGTGAGAATGATCAAATGGAGTGGTTTGCCGGGAAACTGCAGGAAAAAGGAAATACACGGCGTCCGGAAATGACTACCAACGGTTTTGCCGCTGCCTGTCTTCAGGGGGAAGATGTGGAGTCTGGCTCCTCTGGCAATGAAAGTGTTTGCCCTTTTTTGGAAAATAAGAGCTGCAGTATCTATGCAGTCCGTCCTTTTTCCTGCCGCTGTTTTGTCTCGGAAGAGACCTGTAAGCCGGGAGTAGCGGCCGTTATTCCTGAGAGCTATCTTTCTGCCTCCACTGCAGTGATGCAGATTGTCGAGCATCTCGGCCAGGGTGAATACTGGGGGAATATGCTTGATGTCCTCCTGGCCCTGAGCGATCTTCCGGAAAATAGAAGGTATAACCAATTTCTACCGGCCTCTTTGCCTGATCAGGGGCGTGCGAATCTGGTCAAGGCCTTACCGCTTCCCGGTTTTTTGTTACTGGAAGAGGAGATGAAAAAAATAGAACCCTTGATTCAGGGAATCTTCACCCATCCGATTGGAGAGAAGAGTATTGAGGAAATTTTGAACAACAGGTAAGGATTGATTCTCGCAGCAGCTGAACAGAAAAGGTCTTCCTTTCATAAAGGGCTCTCTTCTGTTCAGCCAATTGAAGGTAGGCTATAGCCTGTTGATTTGATAGAGTAAGGAAAGCAATGAACTGGTTGATAGCGGCGTTACCCTTTGTAAAGGTACTTGGGGCCTTCTTGCTCATGCTGATCGGGGTGCGCTGCAAGAGAGGTCTGGCCATGTCTATTCTCTTCGGGGCGCTGGTCATGGGGGGGCTTTTCGGTCTCTCTCCTTTGACCTTTGTTAAGATCGGCCTGTTGGCTCTCACTCAGGAGAAATTTCTTTTTCTGTTGGCCATAATCGCCTTTATTTTGATCTTATCCGATGGCCTTGAGCAATCCGGGCAGTCCAAGCGACTCATGGTGGCTTTGTCTGGCTACCTGCACAGTCCTCGTCTGCGCTTGATCTTTTTCCCAGCCCTGATTGGACTCTTGCCTATGCCGGGTGGAGCAGTATTTTCAGCACCCATGGTAAAGGCTGTGTCCGAGTCCATGGAAATCAGCAACAAAGAACGGGCCTTGATTAACTACTGGTTCAGGCATGTCTGGGAACTTGCCTGGCCGCTTTACCCGGGGATTATTCTTACCGTGGCTTTGGCTGATATCCCTTTGGTGTCCTTTATTATCTGTACCTGGCCAGGCGTCCTGATGATGTTTTTTCTCGGTTGGTTCTTTTTTTTGCGACCCTTGCGGCCTGCAACGATCAATATGAAAGAAGCTGTTCCATCACAGCCTGCCGATTGGACTTTAGTGCTGAAAGAAGGACTGCCGCTGCTGATTGCCATTGTCGGCGCAGTGGGACTGGAAAGTCTCTTGCCGGTCGTGGTTCCCGGCCTTTCTTTTGAGTGGGGTGTCATCGCAGCCCTTTTTCTCGCAGTTTTCTGCATTATGATCCAAAATCATCTCGGCCTCCAGTTTATGGGGAGTGTTCTACGCAAGAAAAGTCTGTGGACCATGCTTGCGGTCATTGCTGCTATCTTTGTCTTTAAAGATATAATGCAGGCAGCAGGTGTTGTGGATGCCATGGCAGCAGCAGCCGGTGACGGAGTCGCTCTCTTTGCTGCTGCCGCCTTTCTTCCGTTCCTGGTAGGAATGGTGGCTGGGATTAACGTGGCCTTTGTTGGGGCGACCTTTCCCCTGTTGCTGGCCCTTCTTTCCACCCTCGGTCTCAGCGATCAGGTCATCCCGTATCTGGTCTTAGCCTCAGTTTTTGGGTTTACTGGAGTGATGATTTCTCCCCTCCATATCTGTTTTGTTCTCACCTGTCAGTTTTTTGGGGTCGAAGCGGCCAGAACCTGGCGCCGGTTAGTGTTTCCCTGTCTCTGTTTTGCTCTCTTCGGCTGTCTCTTGTTCTCGATCTTGTTGGCTCTGCCGACAGGATAACATGGCATTCTTTTGCTCTTGAAAGATACCTTTTGCTTCCCGAAAGGGAAAAGGGGTATAGTGAGAAAAAATCGTGGTCAGGATCAACATCTTATTGTCTGTAACGAACTAACACCGGTGATGAACGGTAAGCCGGCACTCAGTTCAGTAGCCCCATACAAGGGGTGAAAGTACCTTCGCGAAATTATTTTCAAAAAAAAACGAAAAGAATTTCTAAGGTACTAACAATTTCGAGGCTGGTCTTCTTTCCTATCTGAGGAGTTTGTCATGTCCAACAAAATATTGGTGCCTTTGGCCCTTGCTGATTACAAGAATAGCCTGTTTCAGTTCGCGGTGGAGCAGGCCAGGAAAACAAATGCAGATCTCATTCTTGTGCATGTCATTGAAGAAAAAGATGTTAAGGCCATACGTAACATTGCCTCTTATGGCTTCCATGTGAATGAAGAACAACTGCTGCAATCCATCCGTCAGGATAAAGAGGAAAAATTTGCCAGACTACTTAAGGTGACGGATTACCCCCATGAAAAAATAACAAATAAGCTTCTTGTGGGGGATCCTGTTGATGAACTGCTTCAGTTTGCCATCCGTGAAGATGTGGACATGATTATTATGGGAATTCGTGGTAAGTCGGACCTCCTTCACACCTTCACCGGAAGTGTGGCTAACACCATGTTTCGTCGATCACCTATTTCTATACTTTCTTACAGGGATCCGATTAGTGCTGAACGCTTGCGCAAAAGGATCGATTAAGGGGTTTTAGGGGAGCAATCCTTTTTTGACCGCCTGCTCCAGTTCTTTGAAGGTGTAAGGTTTGCGTACAAAATCTTTGGCACCCATTTCCAGTGTCCTGCGGATCTCTTCAGAATCTGAGTAGCCGCTGACAATAATAACCTTTTGGTCGCGCTCCATTTTGAGAATCGACTCGAAAGTTTCCCGTCCGTTCATACCCGGATTCATGCACATATCGAGCATGACCAAGTTTACCTTCTGTGTCTGGAGGAAGTCAATGGCTTCCTCGCCGCTGGCTACGGCCGTGGCTGTATAGCCAAGGATATTGAGGAGTTTCGAGAGCAATTCGCGTTGCATACTTTCATCGTCAACGATGAGAATGGATTCACCTGTCTCAGGGAGATTGTCAGCAATGCGTGATGAAGAGGGCATTTTGTTCGTCATTTTGATGGTCATCGCTGTTGACTCTCATTGCTAGATTGTTAGATTGTTAGATTGTGAGCAGGGTTGTGCTGAGATTGATGTTGTCTCCCTTGATTCCCAGTTTGTCGCGGAGGTTATTTCGATGATACTCTACGGTGCTTAAAGAGATATGAAGTAGTTGGGCGATTTCCTTGTTGCTCATCGCCTGTCTCACCAAGTCGGCTATCTCACATTCCCTCGGGCTGAGACGGGGATATTTCAGGGCCAGTTGTTTTTTAAAGGAGGAGGTGCCCAGGTCATCCGTGTCTATGACCAGGCCAAGGATGGCAACAGGACGTTGTCCTTCATTTTGTTCAATGATGGCTGAGCGATAGACAACAACATCCTGAAAGATTCCTTTATCATTGATGAAAGATTTTTTATCTTCTAAAATACCGCCTTTGCTTAACAGTTCTTCTTCAATTATGATCTCCCTGTCTGTTAGGTGGCCGCACTGCAGTTCCTCGGAGGTCTTGCCCAGTATCTGATTGCGATCAAGTCCGGTAAAATTTTCGAATGCACTGTTGGTGTGGATAAAATTTCTGTTTTGATTTTTCACGAATCCCGGGAAAGGGATGGCCTCGATGAAGTACTCAATGGCTGTGGAGTTCAACCCCAAAGAAGATGCCTGTCTTCCTAGCGATTCCACAGTCTGGATAGTAACTGCCGGTGGTGTGTTGGACTGCGAAAGTCGGGTGTAGCGGCGGGCCAGGGCAACAATTTCGTTGAAATAAAGCGGCTTCTTGATCAGGACAAACACATCCAGCTGGTAGCACTCGTCGAGCACCACGTCATCTTTGAATCCGGTCATGGCTATGATGGGGCAGGGGGAGACTGTTTGCTTGTGAAATTCCCTGAGGAAGGAAACACCATCAAGGATAGGCATACGGATGTCGAGGAAGATCAGGTCGGGCTTCAGGGTGAGGGCTTGAGCAAGGCCATCTTGTCCATCAGAGGCAAAATGAAGATCATAACCCCCTTCTTCTAATGCCTCGGCAATAAAATTACGGATAAGACGTTCGTCATCAATAATGAGGATTTTGGGTTTGATCATTGGCCTTGTCTTACGAAGGAAAAAGGAAAGAGAAAAAGAACTCTCAGTATTGTATAGCTGTTGTAGCTGATGGGTGTCAATACCTGGTTTTTACCAGTTTTTTCCCATAACTAGAAATACGTTAAGAATAACGAGAGAACATTGTAGTGATATGAAGGCGTTTGGCGAAGCGATGAAAAGAAGTCGACGGATTAGAGAACGTGTTTTTCTTATGGTGAATGTTGCTTTTAGTCCCAGGTGGCACCTTGTACAGTCTCTGCAGTCAGTTTCGTCTGCAGGGAACGACTTCATACCGGTGTGAGAATATGACATTATCAAAACAGAAGCAGCTGGAACTCCTGGCTCCCGCTGGTTCCCTGGAATCATTTTTTGCTGCCCTGGAAAGTGGTGCCGATGCCGTTTTTTGTGGTCTGAAATCATTTTCTGCCCGGGCAAAGGCCAAGAATTTTACCCTTGCAGAACTGGAAGGAATGACCGGTTATAGTCATTCTCGAGGCAAGAAGATCTATGTCGCTTTGAATACCTTGATCAAGGAGGTGGAATTGCCGGCACTGGTCGATGTCCTCGCTGCCCTCTCCCAATTCAGGGTAGATGGTCTTATTATTCAGGATCTTGGTCTCTATCACCTGGCCCATACCTCTTTTCCAGAGATTCCGCTCCATGCATCTACTCAGATGACCATCCACAACATCGCCGGCGTGCGAATGTTGGAACAGATGGGCTTCACTCGGGTAGTGCTGGCACGAGAACTGAGTATGGAGGAAATTGCCCACATCAGGAGCCAGACGACTCTTGAATTAGAACATTTTATTCATGGCGCCCTCTGTTATTCCATCTCCGGTCACTGCCTTTTTTCTTCCTATCTCGATGGCAGAAGCGGAAATCGCGGCTGCTGTATCCAGCCTTGTCGACGCCGCTATCACCATCAGCAACAGCCGGGATTTTATTTTTCCACCAGTGATTTTTCCGCCATCGATTACATCCCGCAACTGGCTGCAGCTGGAGTGAAGAGTCTTAAGATTGAAGGGCGGATGAAAAGTGCAGAGTATGTGGCCACTGTGGTTTCTGCCTATCGGATGGTCATTGACGCCCTCCATGGGAATACAAGAGATGCTGTGCTTGCGGCAAAAGGCATCCTGGAAAATGCAATGGGCCGCAAAATTACAGAGGGATTTCTCGCCGGAAAGGGTGGCGTAGATATTGTGTTACCGGAACGAAAAGGCGGAATCGGCAGGATCCTTGGTAAGGTGGAGCGACTGCAGGGGGATGCTGTTTCTTTTAGAACCGGTGACGTCATTCATGTGGGGGATAGGCTGCGTATTCAGCCTGAGAATGACCGGGCAGGACAGGGTTTTACGGTCAGAGCACTTTATCTTGGCAAGAAATCGGTCAAGCGGGCAGGTACGGGAGGGGTCGTCTCAATACCTCTTCCCTTTCGTGGAAAGGTGCGGCCGGGTGATCTGGTTTTTAAGCTTGCCATGGGCAAGGCTTTTACCATGAGTGAGGAGGCGTGTCGTAAACGTCTGGCCTCGGTTCCTCCACTTGAGACAGCTGTAGAACTTAGCATTCAGTGTCGCAATGGAACCCTCCTGGTTACGGCTTCTGCAGAAGGGCTGACAGTGAACAGGGAATATCCCGTCGAAATGCTGAGAGCGGATCGGTCACCGTTAACGGCCGAAACACTTTCAGGAGTATTTCGCCGCACAGGGCATCAAAGTCTGGCATTGGCAAAGCTCTATGCTGTGGACCTGCCTCCGGTAGTGATCAAGCCCAGTCGTCTTAAAGAAATCCGCCGTGATTTTTATAAACATCTTATGGAGATTGTCAGCACAGAGAAAAAAAGAAGAACAGAGGAACGGGTTCAGGAAGTCAAAGAAAGGCTTTCGGCTGCTCCTCGCAGCAGAGAGAAGTGTTCCCCGGAGCGCTTGTATCTGCTTACAGATTGTGTTGAGGATTTAATCAATATAGCGGATAGCAGGGAACTGCATTGTATTGTTCCTCTCAGACCGCAGTTGCTTGCAGAGAGCAAAAAAATCCGACAGTGGAGTGAAGAGGAGCTGCAACGATTGACCTGGGATCTGCCTTCCGTGGTTTTTGATGAAGAATGGAAGCCCCTGCAGGAAATGGTAGATGAAGCCTTAGGTCTGGGATTTATGCGCTTTCGCTTGAATAATCTGGGCCAGCGAGAGCTTTTTTCACAGTGGGATGGGATTCAGCTATGGGCCGGGCCCTGGCTCTATACCCTGAACAGTGAGACGATCAAGACTCTGCAAGGTCTTGGTATCAAAGAGTGCTGTCTGTCTCTGGAGGATGAGAGAGAGAATATGGCTGCACTCTTGACAGCTGGGAATCTCTCTGATCTGGCGATCACCGTTTACAGTCCCATTGATCTTTTCACCTCCCGTATTCCGTCATCTTTTCAGGAACAGGATGCTTCCCTGCACAGTGATTCCGGAACTGCTTTTCACCTTCACAAACAGTATGGGTTGACTGTAACTCGGGCCCAGGAACACTTCTCCCTGCTTGGCAAGCTGCATCTCCTGCGCAAGATGGGATGTCGTACCTTTGTTGTTGATCTCACGGGAATCGGCATGGTCACGCCACCCGGGGAGAAGATACTCCAGGCCTTCAGGGAGGATCTCCTCCTCCCAGGGACGAGCAGTTTTAATTTTGACAGGGGCCTGGTCTGAGTTGTGATCCTCTTCTGACCAGGATAGTGTTCACCTGGTTGCGAAGCAAATGCTCCCGGAAAACCAGGCCAGGCCGGGGGCAAGAGTTCTGAAACCATGCCGTGATGACTCCGCCCATACACTCGTAGATCAAAGCCAGCCGCAGCTGCCATTCTTTTCTCAAAATATCGGGAATACTACTCAGTAGATCTCCTTTTTAGACGCTTTATTTGACACCATGTCTTGCAAAACGCCCATCGCCTGGGCAGGATTTTTGTAGACCGATCGGTATAAAAAAACTTGACTGAAGGGTCTGCCTGAATGATATTGTAACGTATGGTACATTCTTGTTTGACAGTTCAGCATCGTCTTCCCGAGACACTTCTTTGGTCAGATCAGGATGCTTTTTTGCCTTTTCTGCAGGAAGATGTGGATGCTTTCACACCTTTTTTCTCTCTCTTTGTTCAGCGGGCCTCTAAGGTCGTGCTGGATTGTTTCGTCAACCGCTCTCAACTCCCCAACCAGAACAGGAGATATCTATGAAACGTGCGTACATCGGGGTGATTTGCTTTTTTGCTGTGGTCGCCACGGCACTGTCTGTTTATGGCGCCCCCGCAAAACGGCTTGATGCCAAAACAGGGACATGCAGAATCCTTAATACGGGGTCTCTTGAATGGGAGAGTAGTCCTTGGGGAGAAGGAGGCAGGACTTTCAAGCAGGTCTGTAAGAGTTGTCACACCCGTGATAATACCGAGGGTGCAACCTTTCTTTGGGAGGAGTCCAAAACTTCACGGGGATGGAATATGGTATTTACGAAGATGCGGGCCAAATGTGCCAGAGATGGCGTCTGGGAAAGGCTTTCCGATGACCAATTGCTGATGGTAAATGACTATCTCTATCGTTGGGCTTCCGATGCTATGGATATCAACGACAGTGCCTGACGTTAAAACACTCTTCCGGTTCGGAAGAAAATTTGTTAGCCCACATTTCTCATCAAGGTCGTACGAAGAGTTGAAAAGTGCTGCGGGGGCGGGTGGTACAGGCATAAATACATTGGCAGGCAAGCTGTCATAAGTCCGTCTGGAATGTTTTTGTGCCTGTAACCAAGCAGATGCTCTGCTTGCCCCGTTTCGCAGGAGAGTCTGATGAACAATGCGGGTGATTGGCAAGGGACTTTCAGAACAGGAGCTGTTTCTGGAAGTCCTCCATGAGGCGGGTGATGGTTCTTTCCGCCTCATCTCTGTCTCCGTAGTTCCTGACCTCGAAAAAAGGGTTTCCTTGAATCATGGCAGAGAGCGTACACCCCTTTCTCTCACGAAAAAGACAGACGGTGGGGATTTTCAGTCTTTCCGCAACGGCGAGTTCATAGCCAACCCCTAAGGAAGGGGTGCTTACTTCGGCAACTACTAGATCTGCCCCTGTCATCCATCCCATATCTCTGGCAAAGATTTCTTCTTCACTGAGAAATTGTTCTTCTTTGAGGAGATCGTTATTTCCCACATGTTCGGTCAAAATTGTACCGTACTTTTTCAAGCAGTGGATGAGAGTGGCATAGAGTTCAGCATCATCTCGCCCTCCACGGATGGCTCCGGCAAAATAAATGTTCAGTCCCCCTGGTCTTGCTGTCTGAGACATCGGTCTCTCCCTATGAAAAATTTTTGTCTCTCTTCTTTCTTGTCGCGAAATATTTTGCTGTGAACGAGTGCGTTTCAAGCAAGTAAAAAGAGAATGGGCATGGAATCACTGGCAGCGAGAGGGTGCATTTTGGGATCAGCTGTTGACTAGCATTTGTTCGAATTGCGCGATCACTATCTTCAGTTCCGTTTCAATCTCTAGAACCCTCTTCATGGGATCATTGACACGTTTTTCTCTCCCTGATACTTCCAGTTCATGACAGAGAGAGGCCAGTCGATGAGCACCAAGACTGGCGCTGCTTGATTTTAAGGTATGTGCGGCCTGCCAGAGTTTTTCGCTATCATTCTTTTCAGCTGCCTGCTGAAGTTCCAGCAGGATCTTGACGCTGCTTGGCAGGTATGCACTGATCAGTTTTTTTCTGATGTCAGCTTTTCCTGGTTGCTGGATCTGACGGAAACTATCCAGGATATTTTCGTCGATATGGCTTAGTCTCGATTTCGTATCTTCTTCAGTTGCCAGATTTGGTCTTTGTTCTGCCAACTTGTTTCTGCCAGTGTCCGGTATCCATTTTGCCAGGATACCTGCCAATTGCTGTTCATTGAAAGGTTTGGTAATAAAGTCATTCATGCCCACGGCAAGACAGCGTTCCCGGTCACCCTTCATCGCGTGCGCGGTGAGGGCAATAATAGGGGTCGGTTCGATGCCTGCCTGCTGTTCAGCCTGTCTGATTTTCCTGGTAGCCTCATAGCCGTCCATGATCGGCATCTGGCAGTCCATGAAAATAAGGTCATAGCGTTTTTTCATTGCCGTGGCAGCAGCTATTCTACCGTTATCGGCGAGATCAATCCTGCAGCCTAGGTGTTCCAGTAAGCCCTGAGCAACAATCTGATTGGTCAGATTATCTTCAGTAACCAGGATAACTGCATCAAATTGCAGGGGAATCACTACCTGCTGCTGCCTGTCTGGAATGGACTCACTCAAGCTGGCGATGGGGAACACCGTTGTAAACCAGAATAACGATCCTTGTCCTTCTACACTTTCCACACCTATTTGACCGCCCATCAGGTTGACGAGCTGATGACAGATTGCCAGGCCCAGCCCGGTGCCGCCAAATTGCCGGGTTGTGGAGCCATCGGCCTGGGAAAAAGCGCTGAATATCTCTTTCTGTTTGCTTGGATTAATGCCTATGCCGGTGTCGTGGACTTCAAATCGAAGGTGTGCGGTCTCTCCTTCCAGTTTTTTCAGCGACACATGGAGTGCCACCTCACCACGGTTGGTAAATTTTAGAGCGTTGGCAAGCAGATTCATTATGATCTGTCTCAGTCGTCCGGGGTCTCCCTTAAAATGAGCCGGCACCTCGGAATGGATAAAGCAGGCGAGGTCGATATCCTTTTCATTGGCACGTTCGGAAAGCAGAGCAACGGTTTCTTCGGCCACCTCTCGGAGATCAAATTGAATCAGTTCCAGTTCCAGTTTTCCCGCCTCAATCTTGGAAAAGTCGAGGATGTCATTAATCAGGTTCAGAAGGGATTCTCCTGAGTTGCGTATTATGTGAACAAATTGGAACTGTTTTTCGTTTAACGATGTATTCAAAAGCAAGGAAGCGATTCCCAGTATGCCATTCATGGGCGTACGTATTTCATGGCTCATCTGGGCAAGAAATTGTGATTTGGCCATGTTTGCATCTTCGGCCGTCTTTTTGGCCACCAGCAACTGCTCGTCACGCTTTTCAATATCATCAAGTGTGGAGTTGATCCCTTTGACCAGCACCCCCAGCTCATCTCTGGAGTTCTCGGTGGCCCGTATGGAGTAGTTCTTTTCTTTGCGGACACGCTCCATCGTTTCTGCAAGTTCAAGTATGGGCCGGGAAACCACCCTGTTGAGCAGGGACGACAGGAGTGAGGAGAGAAGGAGGGTGACTGCAAAAATACCACCTATGATATAGATAAGACGGGTAAGTATGTCATGAAATTCATCCTGGTCTGTCTGCAGGATAAGGGTACCAATTGTTTTTCCAGGTTCTCCAACAAAAACGGAAAGAGCGATATGATTTTTATGGAAGTGATGTGTTTCGCCCTCTGTTTCCATTTTGGTCTCTTTGAGGTGGCGACGAAGTTCTTCAGTCTCTTCGAAAGAAAGGGAAGGCTTGCGGTATTGGGAAAATTTTTCTCCGTCGGCGGTAAAAAGTAAAGCCTGAAGAATATGCGGCCTGGCGCTGAGGGAGGAAAGTATTTCGTCTGCGGTTTCGGAATCCATAAATTCCAGAGGTGCGGTGCAGTTGATAGCAAGAACCTTGGCCAGTCCAGAAAGATCGACAATTACGGAGCGACGGAAGGATATGATTTCCCGGCCGATAAAAAATCCTGAGGCCAGCAGGGAAACAAGAAGACAACTGAAGATTATGATACCAGTCAGCTTGACATGAATGGACAGGTCGCGAAAGTGTGGAAAGGTCATCTGCTTTTCGAGGTTATATGGAACACTTGCTTACCAGTGTGTTTACTGGATTTGATGGGCAACAGAGAGCAGTTTCGAACTGATCACTAAACCCATTTTCTGGTAATTCGTTCTGCTGATGTTGAAGCGTATCTTTTTGCCGACCATAACAAAATTTATACTCCCGGAGTGATTAAGGAATTCCAACGAATTCCCTACAAGAAGAACGGGACGGCCGGAGAGCGCCGCTATGATTTCATCCATTCTTTCTATCTCAGAAGCGGGAATGAAAAGGATGTGGCTCTGGCGAACAGCTTGAGGATCTGTAAAACGTCTGACTTCGATCTTTCTGCCGTTTGCATTAAAGGTACGGGCTATGTTATCCACCGTCGAACCGAAAGGATCCCGGCCAAAAATTGCGATGGTAATGGGGGCCTCAGGATCAGAGAAAACTTCCTCAGGCCATTTGACGTATGAGCTGAATTTTATTAGAAAAGCTGCCTGGATTTCCATGGCGCGGCTGGATTGGAGTTCATCATAGGCAGCAATAGTGCTTGCCTGCAGAAGAATAAAAACAAAAAAAGAAATGAAAATCTTGTGAACCATTCTACGTAACTACCTAAAAAGTAATGGTAAGTTTAGTGTAAAACGTCTGCGAAATCGTGCTGGCAAGGATTCCGTCCATCGTGTCGCTGAACTCCTGGTGAGAGTTGTTCAAGAGGTTGTGGCCACCGGCGCTAAGAGTCATATGCTCCGTCGGGTGCCAGCCAATATTGAGGTCAAAACGGAGATACGAGTCTATATTGAGTTCATCCAGGGAATCCACACCATAAAGGGCGGTGTTTACGTCAAAGTTGCCAGGCAGATCCATATAAGAAAGGAGGGAAAAGAGGAAATTGGCATTTTGGTCTTCTTCAAATCCTCGCCTCGCTTCCTGGGAATTGCCCATATTCTGGGCATTAAAGTGAAACCAGGTGAAGCCGCCGGTCAGTCGCCACCAGTCGGTAATGCTCCATCGGCAACTGATTTCAGCACCGTACGTTTCTCCATCCATTCCATTGTCTATCTGGAGAGGGAGAATGAAACGACGGGTTTCGGTTGATGAATATTCAGGAAAAGGAGCGCCCATTGGCACTGCAGTTATGAGGTTTTTATATTTATTGTAGTATATGCTCAGATCAAAAAAGATATTGTCATTGAGTCTGGCCCGGTAACCGGTTTCATAGGAAAAGACGGTTTCCGATTCTGTTTCCTCATTGCCGTTAAGACGTATAAAAGTGAGTAATCCACCCTGTTGGGTGGGGAGGAAAAAGGCACCGGCGTTGATATCCGCATCATGTTCGAGGCGGGAGGGAGTGCGAACAGACCGTGATATTGCCCCCCAGAGAGAATGATCAGCATTCAGGTTCCACATGATACGGCTGCTGGGCTGCCATTCAAAACCGGTATAATCGTTATGCTCCAGTTTGGTCCCCAGGGTGAACTCTCCTTTGCCGTCAGCAATGGCAATGCGGCCCTCCAGAAAGCCACTGAACAGGCTGTCTTCTCTTATTTGAGGATCCAGATTGTAAGAGTATATTCCTGGAATGGCCTCCTTGCCTGTCGTGTTGCCCTTTGTATAGCGGTAGCCCATTCCCCAGAGTATTTCCAGCCCGCTTATTAGATCAAGGTGGTGCTGAAAGTCTAGATCCAGGGTGTCAAGTGTCTCATCGACAAAGAATTCATTCCGCTTGATATGGTCGTAATAGGCCTGGATAGTTATTTCCGAATCTTTGGAAAAAGTGCGGATCCAGCGGCCAAGCATGTTGCCGCCAGAGACGGGGGCGTCGGTGGAGGTGATATTTTTATAAGGCGGGAAGGGGCTGACATATTGGACCGACTCCCCTGATTCCCCTTCGTACAAATCTCCCTGGAGAGTCACTTTGTTTGACGCCGTAAGATTCATATCCATACGGAATCCACCACGGGCAGCATGCCATTCATCGGCAGCATCTTCGTCTGCTGGAGTTTCATAGTTTCCACGGTTGAAATACTTGCTGTAGAGACGATACGATATTCTGTCGTTCAGCCAACCTCCATAGCGGGTCGAAATTTCTCCGCTGTCACTGGTTCCCGCCGCCAGGGAGACAAGGCCTCCCTGGGTGTCAGCGCTATCTTTACTAATAATATTGATAACACCATTTACGGCATTAGCCCCCCATAAGGTTCCCCCCGGTCCACGGACAACCTCAATACGGTCGATATCTTCAAGCATGACATCTTGTACATCCCAGAAAACGCCAGAAAAAAGTGTGGAATAGACGGTCCGTCCATCGATCATGACCAACATTTTATTGGCAAATCTGGAGGCATAACCGCGGGCACTGACTGCCCATTTGTTGGCGTCAATCTGATATACGTGCAGACCTGGAACCATGCGCAGGGCCTCTGGAACACTTTTGACGCCGTTTCTGCGCAGATCTTCCTGGGTGATGATATAGATGGCCGCAGGGGTATCGGTTATTTTTTCAGGTACCTTGGTGACTGATATAACCTCAAGATCAAGGAGTTCATCTAAAGAGAGGACCCCAAGGTTTGTAGCATCTACGGGAGAGGGGAAGGTCGTGGTCAGGAAAAAACAGGTCACCGTGATATGAGAGAGAACCAGGAGCTGGATGTGCATCTTTTTGAGCAGTGGTCCTGTTTTCATAGGTACCTTTTCCTTAGTCATTTTAGGATGATTTGTATATTTTTGACTGGGTTGGTAAAGAAGGCTATGTGAGTGTGTCGGATTCCGGCTGTGTTGCCTTTCAGGAATTTCGACTTTTATTATTATCAGGGTGTCACTTGTTTTGTGAAACTAATAAGGTAGATATGCCTCAGCTGTGGCTACCCAGACAAGGGACTCTTATATGTGGCTACTCCTCTCTAAAGTAAATGATTTCGCTGTCTCCGAGTAATTACTAATATCTTCTGATATTCCTCATAGAATGTCAATGCGATTAAAATATAGCTCACCCTCGATGCCGGCAAGCGTTGTCATCATTGGAAAAGGAGAAACGATTGCGATAGAGGAACGTGGTTTTGCCACAAATAAGTTGCTGCCCAGACAGTTGAATTTTTCTGACGGCCTCTTGACGTTCAATGGCGTAGCGATGGGTTGGGTTGCATAAGGTCCGCTATCGTAAAAAAAATGTTTGGAACGAGTTATGCATCTGTCTCCTCCTGCTTATCGCTGCAGGCACACAGAAGGTGGAAGAGAAAAAGTGGACAGAATGTTCAGAGGATATACAGTACTCTTAGGAGGTGTTCAGCGTATTGAAACAACGGATAGAATACTTATCACTTTTACAATTGAGGCTGGTCAATCTCCTCCTTGGACTGGGATAAGGAAGAACTGTTTCGCTGAAAGTGATTACGAGATGGAGGGCCAGTCGATGGTGAGGGGGGATTGTTTTCACAAACTATTTTCCGGGTTGTTGGCAAAACGTGAGAGTATAGGAATGTCTAAGCGGGCAGGAGGCCCAATCGTATTATGAAGAGCAATGTGGCAGTGTTCAGACCATACCCCTTTCAGGCGGGTGAAAAGATCTTTATCGAGAGTGGACCGCGGCGCGGTGACTGGCTGGTTCTTGCCTGTGATGAGAAAAAGGTTACCTTGCGGTGTCCGATCAGTAAGAGAGAATTTTCCTGGGATCATTTCTGTTTTCATATCGAGAATCGTGAACAGGAATGGCCGTTGTCGGAGTGATCTTAGGGCGTTGCCTCAGATACGGGTGCCAGCCAGCATGGCAATAAGGGTGTAGCGGCCTATCTTACCGAGGAATACAAGAAAGAGGAAGAGCAGGGGCTGGAGGCGTAAGATCCCCGCGGCCAGGCACAATGGGTCACCAATGATGGGAAGCCAGGCAAAGAGGAGGGAGATGGCGCCGTAACGTTGGTAGAGTTCCATGGCCCTGGTCGCCTGTCTCTTGTCTATCCGTAACAGTTTTGTCATGAAGAATTGAGAGCCCCATATTCCGATGCCGTAGGTGATAAAGGCACCCAGGACGTTACCCAATGTGGCGACTCCAACGACCTGTGTTGCCGGGAATCCCTGGAGGATAAGGGCAACCAGCAGCCATTCAGATCCCAGGGGCAGGAGGGTCGCCGCCAGAAGGCTGAGGAAAAAGAGGGCCGGAAGGCCATGGTCTAGAAGGAAGCTCTCCATTTTTTTAGTATAATTGACTGGGGGGTCTGGATTGGAAAATGGGGGAAGAGGCGTGTCGACCAGAGATTCTATGGCCAAGCAACCCTACTCATTTTCCCTCTCTGTTGCCAGGAGTATCAATATATTCCTCTCGCCATTTCCTCTTGAACGCATGGGAAAATAATTTTTTCAGGCAACTCTTTTCCCCCGGAGCATTCGACTGCTTTTGGAAAAAACGTACATCTGTTTTTCTTCTTTTGGCTTACTCCCTGTTTGCGGCCCAGGATCTCAGACAGAAAGATAAGGCCCTTCGCCTTTGACCTGCTGACGGGAATATTCCGAGAGGATTGTCTGGTGACAGGGAGGCGTGATTCTGTGGTGGTCCTGCAGTGGTATCCGGGAAGTGCAGATCCCTTCTTTGCACCACCAGAGATCATCGTTATTGAGTTGGTTGAGAAGTTGTTAAAATGGGTCACGACAGGGTGGTTTCCTCATGAGGGAAAATAGAGGAGAGAGCAAAGGAAATTGTGAAATGAGGGCGTCATTGTCAGCCAATTGCTCTTTGCAGAGAGACTGTCGATAACCATTTTTCGCCTCCCCGGATTGTGGGGCTGCGCTGAGTGTGACCATGGATGTTTTGTGACTGTGCGCTACTGGCCAATAATTGGCACCCAACTTGTCTTTTTGATATTTTTGCAGGAGAAAGAACAATTCATTCTTTTTCGGAGAGTTCCGCGAGAAAATTTCTTCTCCAACCACTTTTCTGTTTGATCTGAGCAGAAGGGGAGGAAGAGTATTTCACCAATTCTTTCAGTTCGCTTTTGTTCCCTATCAGGGTCGGATCGATACCGTGGATATCGCTTTTGAGAATAATAAAATCGTGGAGTTTGGCCAGGGCTGTTTTTTCTTTTGTGTTGAGTTTGATATCCTGGAGAAGGGGAGGACAATCTTCTTCAGGTCGGCTCAGCCCTTTTTCCACTAATTGGATCAGTATGTCCCCATAGGCTTTTGCGCACCTGGAGGATATGTCGCCGCAGTCCTGTATGGCAGTTTTGTCGCGCAACTCCTGTCTGGCTATGCAGAGGAGGACACCATCACGGATAATATGTCCCCTTGGCCGATTTCTTTTCTGTGCCTCTTCTTCCCGCCATGCTGAAAGTTCCTGGAGAATGGCGAGGGAGCGGCGATTCAGTTTGCTTGCCCCTCTTATCTTGCGGTAACGCGCCATGTTATTGACGCCAATATAGTTCTTGGGATCGTTCAGGAGTTGGAGTTCTTCTTTTAACCATTGCTGGGCCTCGGGCATGGTACGGGCCAGTAGCAGGACACGTAATGCCCGAAGATAGCGGACATCATCCATGGCATATTCTTTTTGTCGAGTGTGCAGCGGACGTATGAGCCAGTTTGTTCGAGTTTCTGTCTTTTCCAGTTTGATGTCGAGAAGTAGTTCAATCAGGGATCCTAACGAGAGAGTGGCCGAGAGACCGGCAAAGCCTGCGGCCAGCCTGGTGTCGAAGATATTTTTTGGATCAGCCCCTGTGACATCGCGCAGGATGGTGATATCTTGAGGGGCGTCATGGAATATTTTGACAACCGCCGGGTCAGCGAGTAATTCTCCTAAAGGAGAAAGGTCATCAAGGGTGCAAGGATCGATAAGAAAACACTCTTCGTTGGAAAGAGCCAGTTGGATCAGTCCGAGACGGGGGGAGTAGGTTCGTTCCCATACAAATTCCGTGTCTAGGGCCACTGCATTAGTTTTGCGTGCCCGTTCTATCAGGGCCTTGAGATCTTCTGCATTATCAATCATTGCTGCCTGCTATATAAAGAAGTTTCATCGGAGTGGTAATGTAAGATTGTTTTTTGAAACTAGACATATCAGCAAAGAAAATACAAGCAGTAATCGCATATTAGGCATTTATCCCTGGGTTTTTTTGTCTCTGCAAAGTAATTTCCTTGTGTTTTAATGGTAATAAATTCATTATCATAATAACTCTTGAAGAGTTACTGTTTCTTGTGAACGTATTTTTTCTTCCTCGAAGGAGAAAGGGAATGAATCTGTTAGGGAGAAGTGTCGTAGAAATCTGTTTCCCTGTATCATGAACTGAAGCTTTTTATTATGATATTTTATATTTTGAAGCGTGTGGCACTGATGATCCCAACCCTTATTGGGGTGATGCTGATCACTTTTACCGTCACCCAGTTCGTACCGGGTGGTCCGGTGGAGCGAATGGTTGCCGAGATGGAAGGACTGGGGAAGGGCGGAGAGGCTGGAGGAACCACCTCGTTTTACCGAGGAAATTCTGGTCTGGACTCCAGTCGTGTGGAAACACTCAGAGAGCTCTACGGATTTGATAAGCCGCCTCTTCAGCGTTTTTTGACCATGATGAAAAACTATCTCGTTTTGGATTTCGGATCATCTTATTACTATCACCAGTCTGTGGTGGATCTTGTGATATCACGGCTGCCGGTTTCCATGTCGCTGGGACTGTGGAGTTTTTTTATTGTCTATGGCTTCTGTATTCCCCTGGGGATCACTAAGGCTGTCCGCGATGGCTCTCGTTTTGATATCCTGACCAGTACTGCTATTCTGATTGGCTATGCTATCCCGGGTTTTGTCCTGGCTATTGTCCTCATCGTATTGTTTGGAGGTGGATCTTTTTGGAATATTTTTCCCCTGCGGGGATTGGTTTCGGATAACTGGGCAGAAATGGGTTTGTTGCAGAAGATTCTCGACTATCTCTGGCACATGGTCCTGCCTATTATTTCCAGTGCGGTGGGGAGCCTGGCAGTTATGACCCTGTTGACCAAGAATTCATTCCTTGAAGAGATCCGCAAACAATATGTGCTCACGGCTCGTGCCAAAGGGTTAAGTGAGCAGCAGGTCCTCTATAAACATGTATTCAGGAATGGTATTATTCCTATTATCACAGGATTTCCAGGGTATTTCATTGCCTCCTTTTTTACCGGCAGTCTGTTGATTGAGACAATTTTTTCTTTAAATGGAATGGGATTACTTGCCTATCAGTCTGTTTTGAATCGGGATTACCCAGTGGTGTTGGGGACCTTGTACTTTTTTACTATTATCGGTCTGGTTTCCAGGCTGCTATCTGATTTGAGTTATGTCTTTGTGGACCCGAGGATAAGTTTTGACAGTGTTGAATAACAAAGATTCAGGCGAAAAACCCGTCAGCCTGGGACGCAGGCGTTGGCGTCGTTTTCGTCGCAATCGCAGGGGGTTTTACAGCTTTCTGGCTTTTGCTCTTTTTTTTCTCGTCAGTCTTTTTGCCGAGGGGATCAGCAATGATGTCCCTCTTTTGATCATCTATGAGGGTGAATCGTACTTTCCCTTGTTGACTGAATATCCTGAAACAACTTTTGGTGGTGATTTTGAAACAGAGACTGACTATCTTGACCCCTATATATTGGAGCGCCTGACAACTAACGGGAATCGCATCTATTTTTCATTCAATAGACATAGTTATCAGTCCATTAATTTTGATATTGACGGGCCGGTGCCGTCTCCTCCCACCAGGGAAAATATCCTTGGCACCGATGATAGGGGGAGGGATGTCTTTGCTCGTCTGCTCTACGGTTTTCGTCTGAGTGTGCTTTTTGGCTTTGCCCTCACAGGCGTAGGAACCATTGTTGGCATTATTGCCGGCGCTGTTCAGGGGTTTTTCGGGGGGAGGACTGATCTCTTCTGCCAGCGCTTTATCGAAATATGGGGTGCCATGCCGGAGCTCTATCTGTTAATCATCTTTGCCTCCATTTTTAAGCCCAGTGTCCTCTTACTTCTCGTTCTTCTTTCTCTGTTCAGCTGGATGGGACTTTCTGATTATGTGCGGGCTGAATTTCTCAAAGGAAGAAATATGGAATATGTGAAGGCAGCCAAAGCCCTTGGGGTTTCCAATGTGACGATTATGTATCGTCACCTCTTACCCAATGGCATGACCCCAGTCATTACTTTTCTTCCCTTCAGGATGTCTGCTTCCATACTTGCCTTGACCAGTCTGGATTTTCTAGGACTGGGTGTACCACCGTCAACTCCGAGTCTTGGTGAACTCTTGGCCCAGGGCAAGGCCAATATTGATGCCTGGTGGCTGTCGCTTTCAACTTTTCTTGTTCTGGTAGGAACCTTGGTCCTCTTGATTTTTATTGGAGAAGCCCTGCGCGAGACATTTGATCCCAGGAAAAGCTGACATGGACATCTGGCGTGGAAAATATTTTCTCATCAGAGATGAAGACAAGCCTCCTTTGTGGAAAAAAACTGTGATCTCTCCGCTTCGGAATCGTCCTCAATCATTGACATTCCATAGTTCTAATTTTATCATGAAGATTGATGCATCCACTTTTTTCTCTTTATCAGTCACTGACTGCTAAAGAGTTTGGTGCAAAATGGAGCGTTTGTATCTATGATTCTGGTCAGGCGCTGGCAGCGATAGTCGATTCCTTTGATTACTTTAGTGAGAGGTTGGTGAAAACCTAATGCAACAGAACTCCATAGCAAAACTGGGCAATATAGGCATCTATGTGGTCAATGATCTTGGCCGGATGGGACTGTATCTGTTGCAGGCCATTCAGGGGTGTTTCAGACGTCCTTTTCGTTTTGCTGAATTTCTTCATCAGATGCATTTTATCGGTGTCGGATCACTTGTTGTTATTTTTTTTACCGCCGCTTCTACAGGGATGGTGTTGGGGTTGCAGGGGTATTATTCCCTCCACAAATTCGGTGCCGAAGGCTGGTTGGGATCAGCGGTTTCACTGACCCTTATCATGGAGCTGGGGCCTGTACTCACCGCCTTGATGGTCGCTGGACGTGCCGGATCAGCCATGTGTGCGGAACTTGGCATCATGAGGATATCCGAACAGATTGATGCTCTGGATTGTATGGCTGTGGACCCTTTCCGTTACTTGATCTCTCCAAAATTTCTCGCCGCCCTTATCTCGGTTCCCCTGCTTACCGCAGTCTTTGATGTGGTTGGAATTGCCGGAGGATATGTGGCTGGGGTCAAACTGATGGGTGTTAATCCAGGCAGTTATTATGAGGGGATGCGCTCCAGTGTCACCAATCACGATATCTGGCTAGGTCTTGTCAAATCCTTTGTCTTTGGCTTGTTGGTCGTTTGGATTTGTACCGGCCGGGGGTATTTTGTCCACCAGATCAGGGGGGCAGGTTTCGGGGCCCAGAGTGTGTCCAGAGTGACGACCCAGGCTGTGGTTCTGTCGTCGATTTCTGTACTTATTTTTGATTATCTTCTCACCGCTGTCCTCATATGAATGATATTGCTATAGAATTTAAAAATGTGGAAAAGTCTTTTGTCCGCGAAGACGGCCACAGGCAGGTCATTCTGGATAAGGTGAATTTTACCATTCCTACCAGTAAAACCACGGTGATAGCCGGAGGCAGTGGCCAAGGTAAAAGTGTCACCTTGAAATTGGTGTTGGGCCTGATGCAGGTTGACGCTGGACAGATCTTTGTGGCCGGCAAGGAGTCCAGCAGAATGCGGGGACGGGAATTGGAAGAATTACGGACTCGTTTTGGTGTCCTTTTTCAAGGGGCAGCCCTTTTTGATTCGTTGACGGTCTTTGAAAATGTAGCCCTCCCTCTCAGAGAGCGCACCAAAAAGACGGAGAAGGAGATCAGGGATCAGGTCCTTTCTACTCTGGATCAGCTGGAACTGCTGGGTCATGAAGAAAAGTTTCCCGCTCAACTCAGCGGTGGCATGAAAAAGCGGGCGGGTTTGGCCAGGGCACTGCAGCTGAAACCTGAGATCATGCTCTTTGATGAACCAACCACTGGTCTTGATCCGGTAATGACCCAGGAAATTTATCATCTTTTTGCTCGAACTCAGAAACAGCTTGGCTATACCTCTATAATTGTCAGTCACGATATTCCCAAAGTATTTAATCTTGCCGATCAGGTTATTGTTCTTTATAACGGAGGGATGGATATTTTTCCCTCTCCTGAAGCGATTCAGTGGTCGCAGAAACCCCATATTAAAGAGTTTGTTAAAACTACTATGGGAGAAATTTATCAGAGTCATTTGGTGGAAAAATGAAAAACAGCAGCATACAATTCTGGGTTGGACTTTTTATGATTGCCGGCTTTGTTGCTTTTGGCTATCTGGCTCTGCAACTCGGTGAAGTCTCTTTTTTGAGCAGCAGCAAAAATTACACCGTCACTGCTCAATTTGATAACATATCCGGAATAAAAAAAGGTGGCTCGGTGCAGATCGCCGGGGTGGTGGTAGGGGAGGTCTCCAAAATCTGGCTTGATAAAGATGGGGTGGCCAATGTCTTTCTCCAGATAAATAAAGAGGTGAAACTGAGCATCGATTCCATGGCCTCGGTCAAATCGCAGGGCCTGATCGGAGATAAATATATCCAGTTGAGTTTGGGAGGAGATGAAGAATTCTTCCATGATGGTGATGTCTTGACCGACACCGAATCAGCGGTAGATCTCGAATCTCTTATCAGCAAGTTTGCTTTCGGCAGTGTTAAATAATTTTGAGCGGATCAGGGTTTGTCCTGATATATTGATAATTATGAGATATGGTATTCTTTTTTTGGCTGGATTTTTTCTCCTTGCCTCCTGGGGTTGTGCTCAACGCCAGCCCGTAATCACTGCAAATGCCCCATCACTGGAAGCGGATCAAGGGCAAGAGAATGAGTTTGATCTCCTCAGCGACGACTTTTTCAGTGATGACCCAAGTGCCCATGAGCCGGTGTATTATGATCCCCTTGAGCCCATGAACAGGGTTTTTTTCGAGTTTAATGATAAACTCTACTTTTGGGTCTTGAAGCCGGTAAATACGGTGTACAGTGCCATCTTACCATTGGATTTTCGCTATTGTATCGGTAATTTTTTCACCAACCTGAGCGCTCCAGTCCGGATGGTGAATAATCTATTGCAGGGGAAATTCAGCGATGCAGGGATAGTGTTATCTCGCTTTCTCATCAACTCCACGCTTGGTGTCTACGGCTTAGGGGACCCGGCTCTGGTGGATTTTGGCCTGGAAGCGAAACCAGAAGATTTTGGCCAGACCCTTGGCGTCTGGGGGGTGGGAGAAGGGGTTTATCTCTGCTGGCCTATTATCGGACCGTCTAATGCAAGAGATAGCCTTGGCTTTGCTGTTGATGTCTATTCGCATCCCGTGGTTTATGTGAACGATGATATGATGGTCAGTACCGCCTATTATTCCGAAAATAAGATCAACCTGCTCTCCCTTAACCCTGAAGCCTATGAGGATCTGAAAAAATATTCTCTGGATCCCTATGTTTCCATGCGTCAGGTCTATCTTGACTACAGGAGAAACAAAATTAGGGATAAAGAAGTAACGCAGAATGTTGTAGATGAGCTGTAATAAAATTTTAGCTGCGAGGATAACGCGATGAGCGTCAAGCGTTTCTTTATAATTACCTTCTGTTTTTTTCTCTGCAGTGGGTTGCCTGTTGCCCTGGCATCGCTGGGGCCCGCCGATGAATTAAAACCTACACTTAATAAAATTATTGATATCCTTTCTGACTCAAATCTCGCGGGAAAGGAGCATAAGGAGGAACGACGAGCAAAAATCATGGCCATTGCCGTTAAGGGATTTGATTTTCCGGAGATGGCGAAACTTGTGTTAGGTACGACCTGGAATAACATTGATCAACAGCAGCAAAACCATTTTGAAGAGCTTTTCACCAAACTCCTGGAAAATACTTATATCGGAAAACTCGAGAGTTATTCAGGACAGGAAGTTAAGTTTGAGGAGGAACGAATAAAGGGCGATAAGGCCAAAGTCTCCACTGTCATCGATAATAATGGAATCGCTATCCCAGTCCATTATGTCATGCTGCAAAAGGAATCCAGTTGGAAGGTCTATGATATCAACATAGAGGGAGTGAGTCTGGTCCGTAATTTCAGGGAACAGTTCAAGTCTATCCTCAGAAAAGAACAATTTGCCGGTCTGGTCAAAGTTCTTGAAGAAAAGAATGCAAGTTTTTCTACAGAGGATATCGAGTAGTGGAGAGCTCTTTTGTTTTTTTGGATTTTCTGGATGAGGCTGAAGGTCGTCTCGTCGCTTCGTTACTGAATGAGAAAACAATTTCGGCAGGTGAGGTTTTATTTAACTATGGTGACCCTGCTGCAGTCCTTTATTTCTTGAGTCAGGGGCGTCTTTCTGTGCACAAGTTCACAGGATTTCAAGAAAAGATGCAGGTTATCGCCTTACTCGATCCGGGAGCGATTGTCGGTGAGACAGCCCTCGTGCAAGACTATGTTCGCCATACACGGGTTGTGGCCATTGAAGATTGCAGACTCTATGGTCTGCACAGGGAAGATTTTGCCGCCTTAAAAGATCAGTCAGGAGCACTGGCCTGTCGTTTTCTTGAGCATATTCTCTCCATTGTCACGTTGCGCCTGGAAAAGACGTCCGACAGGCTTGCCCGGGTGTTATAGCCGTCCTGAAAAAAAAGTTGGCAGTCATGTATTGAAACCTTTCGTCACTGTTTGGTTTTTTTTTACCATAATTAAGGTGGTCAAGAATTTTTTTCTAGCCATTCTTGCCAAAATTGGGTATTTCTGTCGGCTTTGTCTGACAACATATTTTTCCTTTCGTTGTTTTGGGGAAAAATTAAAATAAAATAAGTGATTTCATGCCGCTCGACGGCAGTTGATCTATTGGAGGAAAGCATGGCTCTACCAAAAAGAAGACATTCCCATTCTCGTACCCATAAAAGAAGATCTCATGATGCCTTGAAGGCACCTGGTATTTCTACTTGTTCCGAGTGTGGTGAACCCAAACAACCTCATCGTCTCTGTCCTAGCTGCGGTATGTATAAGGGACGTTCAGTTTTCAGCCTGGATGCGGAATTAGAATAGGACATTTGCCGTGCATATTGCTTTGGATGCCATGGGAGGAGACCATGGGCCTGATGAGCTGATTGCCGGCGCAATACAGGCAGTGCAGGAAACAGATCTACGGGTGACTTTGGTCGGGGATGGGCAACCTATTCGCGCCTGTCTTAAGAGATTGTCATCTGACAGTGAGGTGTTGTCGAGACTTCAGGTCGTTCATACGTCCGAAATGGTTGAGATGGGAGAGTCTCCTGTCGAGGCCATTCGTAAAAAGAAGAATGCCTCTGTGATGGTTGCTTTTGAGCTTGTACGTACTGGAGAAGTCGATGCTGCAGTCAGCGCCGGCAATTCCGGGGCGACCATGGCTGCTGCCATTCGTAAGCTTGGACGACTCAAGAACGTTTCCCGGCCCGGTCTTGCCAGTATTGTTCCCACCTTGAAAATGCCAGTAGTGATGATGGATGTAGGGGGCAACGTCGACTGTCGTCCACAGCATCTGTTTCAGTTTGCCCTTATGGCCTCAGCCTTTTCCCAGATTTTTGATATCGATGCCCCTCGTGTAGGAATTCTCAGCATTGGTGCAGAAACTGGAAAAGGAAATCATCTGGTAAAGGAGGCCCATGCCATGCTGGCTGAAAGCTCGTTGAACTTTATCGGAAATGTTGAGGGAAGAGATATCTTTCAGGGGGATGTCGATGTTATTGTCTGTGACGGTTTTGTCGGCAATATCTGCTTGAAGGTGAGTGAGGGATTGGTCGAAGCCGCTGGACAGATGATCCGTGAAGGAATTATGGCTTCCTGGGCAGCCAAAATTGGTTATCTCCTGGCCCGCCCTGTCTTTCGTCGTTTAAAAAAACGTGTTGATTATGCTGAGTATGGTGGCGCGCCACTTTTGGGGATCAATGGGACAGGATTAATCTGTCATGGAAAATCCAGTACCGCAGCAATTAAGAATGCACTCATTGAAACCGGAAAAATTGTTGAAATGAAAGTTAATGCAAAGATAGAATCGAGTATTGCCGAAAATCTTTATGCTACCAGGGAGAGGAGTTGATGGGGGCGGTCATTCTCGGCACCGGTTCTTGTCTTCCCGACAGGGTCCTTTCCAATCACGATCTAGAAGAAATTGTCGAGACCAGCGATGAATGGATCCGTACTCGTACCGGAATCAATACTCGTCGTATCGCTGGTAAGGGTGAGGAAACATATCGCCTGGCAACCGTAGCCGCTCAGCGTGCCATGGAAATGGCAGGGGTGATAGCAGAGGAGATTGACCTCATTATAGTTGCTACCATCAGTTCTCATATGCTCATGCCCTCATGTGCCTGTTTTGTGCAAAAGGAACTCGGAGCAGTCAAGGCCTTTGCCTATGACATCAATGCGGCTTGTTCTGGATTCCTCTTTGGCATTGATATCGTAGATAAATATCTGCGGTCTGATCGAGAGAAAAAAATCCTTCTCATTGGAGCTGAGACACTTTCCAGTCGTACAAACTGGGAGGATCGCAATACCTGTATTTTATTTGGAGATGGTGCAGGTGCTGTGGTCATGGAATATCGTGATGAAGCGCGCGGAGTTGTTGCTTCTAATCTGTGTTCTGATGGCAATCTCTGGTCTCTTCTCTGTATGCACAATGCTCCTTCCTCTAATCCAGACCTCAGTCTCGCCGACCATCCTGGTACCCATATTCTCATGGAGGGGCGGGAAGTCTTTAAGTACGCAGTGAAGGCTATGGAAGGGGCTATCGTAGACCTTCTATCCAGAGAAAAGGTGGACCTTGATTCCATTGGCCTCATGATACCGCATCAAGCCAACATCCGTATCCTCAATAAGCTTGTCTCCCGATTAGGCATTCCCCCAGAAAAAGTATTCATAAACGTCCAGAAATATGGTAATACATCTGCTGCTTCCATACCCATAGCCCTTGATGAGGCAAATCGGGAAGGGAAGTTGAAAGCTGATGAATTCATCTTAGTTTGTTCTTTTGGTGGCGGCTTCACCTGGGGAGCTACTTTGGTAAGATGGTAAACAGGAGAAATAATGGATTATTTTCTTTCAGAAGAACAGAATATGATCGTGGAGATCGCCAAGCAAATAACAGATGAGCGTATCATTCCACAGCGTGCTGAATTAGATGAAAAAGATGAATTTCCCCGTGAGATTCTCAAAAGTATGGCCCAAGCGGATCTTTTTGCTGTACCGATTCCTGAAGAATATGGTGGTCTTGGGGGAGGGTGTTTTAATATCGTTCTGGCCCTGGAGCAGCTTGGCCGTGGCTGTATTGGTATTGGTACTGCCTTCGCTGCCAGTGCCCTTGGTGTCTATCCCATCATAATTGCCGGATCTGATGAATTGAAGGAAAAATATCTTACTTCGGTGGCCAGTGGGGAAAAGTTCGCCGCCTTTGGTCTTACTGAGGCCAATGCGGGCTCTGATGCCTCAGGTATTCAGACCACTGCGGTTTTAGATGGTGATGAATGGGTTCTTAATGGGACCAAACAATGGATTACCAACGGTGGTGAAGCACAAATCTATACAGTGGTGGCCATTACTGATCGAAAAAAAGGGGCTCGGGGCGCATCCATATTTGTGGTGGAAGAGGGTGATGCTGGCTTTACCTGTGGACCCAAGGAAAAGAAGATGGGTATCCGCGCCTCTTCGACCACTGAATTGATCTTTAAAGACTGCCGGATTCCCAAAAACAGAATCATCGGAAGACCGGGAACTGGATTTATTACGGTGATGAAGACTCTTGATTCCTCTCGCCCGGGTATTGCCGCTTTAGGTCTTGGGATTGGGCAGGCGTGCATTGATGAGGCAACGACCTATGCCAAGCAGCGGGTGCAGTTTGGCAAACCTATTATCTCTTTTCAGGCAGTACAACACATGCTTGCTGATATGGCCATCCAGCTTGAAGCTTCACGTGCTCTGGTCTATTCTGCTGCCAGACATATAGATGCTCATCCCAAGGATATGTCCAAAGTGTCCTCCATGTGCAAGGTTATGGCTACTGATATGGCAATGAAGGTGAGTATTGATGCAGTTCAGGTCATGGGGGGCTATGGCTATATGCGTGAATATCCGGTAGAGAAAATGATGCGAGATGCCAAAATTCTGCAGATCTATGAAGGGACTAATCAAGTGCAGCGTAATGTCATTGGCCAGGAACTCAACAAAGAATATTCTCGCTAATAAGGCTGCAAGAGGACTGCAATGAAGATTATTGTCTGTGTCAAACAGGTTCCGGATACCAAGGATGTACGCTTAGATCCAGAAACCAATACCTTAGCCCGGGAAGGTGTTCAGTCCATAATGAACCCCTATGATCAGCACGCCTTGGAAGAGGCAGTCCGCTTAAAAGAACAACTGGGTGGAGAAGTTACTGTTCTGAGTATGGGGCCACCTCAGGCTGTGGAGGTTCTCCGCCAAGCCATTTCCTGCGGAGCAGATCATGGCGTGCTTGTTTCCGATCGATCCTTTGCCGGTGCCGACACCTGGGCCACTTCCTATACCTTGGCCAAGGCCATTCACAAGATAGGTGGTTTTGATCTCATTCTCTGTGGCAAGCAGGCAATTGATGGTGATACCGCTCAGGTGGGACCCGGATTGGCCATGCAGCTTGAAATTCCCTTTGTCACCTGTGTCCAGAAAGTTCGCGAGGCCAATGACCATGAGCTCGTTATGGAGCGAATGATGGATGACGGCTATGATGTGGTAGCTGTTTCCTACCCTGCGTTGCTCACCGTGGTCAAAGATCTGAATGTACCTCGTATACCTTCTCTTAAAGGTAAAATGAAGGCCAAAAAAATAGAGTTTACAGTTCTTTCAGCTGCAGATATCGGAGCTGATTCGGCCTGTATCGGTCTTGCCGGATCACCCACCCAGGTGGTTAATGTGTTTCCTCCGCCACCACGTGCAGGGAGAGCGATCCTGAACGGGACCATCGATGAGCAGATTGAGCAACTGGTTGAAAAGCTAGCTGTTTACCTCTAGTCCTGAAGGACTCTGTAGAGTACTCCTCCTTATGAAGGCGTACGGTTTGTTACAGCAGAACCTACTTTAATAATTGTTATATTTTTTAGTTTCTTGTTATAAAAAAACGCGGAACTCGCCTATCAGGCACTAAGCAGACAGGAGAAAAGGATGTTGATCGTTGACGGTAAACTGTGCATTGGTTGCGGTGTCTGTGAGGATAGCTGCCCCTTTGGTGCCATTGAAGTTGTTGATGGTTGTGCCGTGGTTGGAGATGCCTGCACTCTCTGTGGTTCCTGCGTTGAGAGTTGTGAAGTGGAAGCCCTGAAAATAGAAGGTGGGGAAAAGAGTGTTCAGGCAGATCTGGAGAGTTGGGTTGGTGTTTGGGTCTATTGTGAATTCAGAGCAGGGGTCTTGGCACCGGTGTCTTTGGAACTTCTGGGGGCGGGGCGAAGGCTTGCTGATGCCCGTGGGGTTCCTCTCTCCGCTGTGCTCATAGGGTCAGATACAGGCGATACCGCACAAAGGCTGATCGGTTATGGCGCTGATACTGTGTATCGGATAGACGATCCATCTCTTTCCTACTTTAGTGATGAATCTTACGGTGCTGTGTTGACCGATCTGATCAAAAGACACAAGCCTGAGATTGTCCTTGCCGGTGCAACGGCCATCGGCAGATCTTTTATCCCCGGGGTGGCTAATACTCTTGGAGCCGGTCTGACAGCGGATTGCACGCAGCTTGATATTCGTGCCGCCGATGGAGCTCTGCTCCAGACTCGACCGGCATTTGGTGGAAATATCATGGCCACTATCGTCTGCCTCAGTTCCAGGCCTCAGATGGCCACAGTCCGTCCTAAAGTTATGAAGGAGCTGGACTTTGATTCTGCTCGACAGGGTGTGATCATAGATGTTACACCGGACCCTGCTCTGTTGCAGAGCAGGGTCCGTGTTCTGGAGTCAGTTGTTTTCGAGCAGGACAATGTCAATATCCAAGAATCAGATATTCTGGTGGCTGGTGGTCGAGGAATGGATAACGCGAAGGGATTTGAACTTATTCGTGAGCTTGCCTCCTCTATGGATGCGGCTGTTGCCGCTAGTCGTGCCGTGGTTGATGCCGGATGGATTGGGTATCCCCATCAGGTTGGGCAAACCGGAAAAACTGTAGCTCCGAAACTCTATATTGCCTGTGGTATCTCCGGTGCTATCCAGCACGTGGCAGGAATGCAGTCGTCAGAAACCATAGTTGCGATTAATCGTGATGAGAATGCACCAATTTTTGCTGTTGCCGATTTCGGTATTGTTGGCGACATGTATGAAATCATCCCCAAGCTTATCAATAAAATAGAAGGACAGCGAAGATCATGAGCCTGAATGGGAAAAACGCACTGGTCACAGGAGGAAGTAGAGGAATCGGACGAGCTGTCTGTATACGTCTTGGGGCCATGGGTGCTCATGTTTATATAAATTATGTAAGCAATCCAGACGCGGCAGAGGAGACTCGGCAGGCAATTGTTGCTGCAGGGGGTACAGCCGATGTTGTCGCCTTTAACGTCGCTGATGCGGCCCAGGCTGAAGATGCTATAAAACAGCTTATCAAGGATGCAGGTTCCCTTGATATACTGGTGAATAATGCCGGTATCACCAGAGATGGACTCATGGCCCGGATGAAAGAGAGTGATTGGGATGCTGTGCTTGATACCAACCTCAAAGGTGCCTTTATCTGTGCTAAGGCGGCGTCCAGGGTAATGATGAAAAAAAGATGGGGACGGATCGTCAATATCTCTTCAGTCGTTGGATTTTCTGGAAATGCAGGACAGAGTAACTATGCCGCAGCCAAGGCTGGTATGCAGGGGTTGACCAAATCCATGGCCAGAGAATTTGCTTCGCGCAATATTACTGTAAATGCAGTGGCACCTGGATATATTGTCACAGATATGACCAGTATCCTGAACGAAGAAATTCAGGAAAAGATCAAAGCTGAAATTCCACTGGCCAATCTTGGCAGCCCTGAAGATGTGGCCGGTGCCGTAGCCTATCTTGTTGGTGATGACGGTTCCTATATCACCGGCCAGACCATTCACGTCAATGGTGGCATGTATATGTGATTTACAGTTTGTCTGGAGTCTGTTACTAATGACTCGTTTTAATCGTATTTGTAATTGAGTTGCCGGGAAGATCCGGACTCGCCAAAAAATAGAATAGATAACCCCATACAGGAGATAGAAAATGGCAATTGAACAGCAGATGGTTGATATTATTGTTGAGCAGTTGAGTGTTGATAAAGAAAAAGTCGTTCCCAATGCATCCTTTGTTGATGATCTTGGTGCAGATTCCTTGGATCTTGTGGAACTGATTATGGCCATGGAAGAGGAATTTGATGTTGAAATTCCCGATGAAGAGGCGGAGAAAATTACTACAGTGCAGAATGCAATAGATTTTGTAAGCAATTTGAAATAATTGTTTTTCAGGAATTGTCACAGTTCCTGAATCTCCCCGTCAGAAAAGGCATATATAATTTCAAGAGAAGTTCAATGGTAAAACGTAGAGTCGTGGTTACCGGTGTCGGATTGGTAACCCCCCTAGGAACAGGAACAGAAAAAACCTGGAATAATATCTGTGCTGGCAAGAGTGGGGTTGCTGCGATTACACGGTTTGATGCAAGTGATCTTGCCGTGACTATCGCAGCGGAAGTCAAAGATTTTAACCAGGAAGATCATTTTGACAAAAAGTTCGCGAGACATCTCGATCTTTTTGTTCAATATGGAATTGTGGCTGCCAAATTTGCCGTAGAGGACAGTGGTCTTACAATCAATGATGAGAATTGTACTCGTGTTGGGGTGATCACTGGCTGTGGTATGGGTGGATTACCCATTATTGAGAAAACACACACCATCTGTCTTGAGCGTGGGGCCAAGAAAATCACACCTTTTTTTATTCCCATGGCCATTCCTAATATGCCTTCTGGGCATATCTCCATGCAGATTGGCGCAAAAGGTCCGAACCTCGCACTTTCTACTGCCTGTGCAGCAGGAACCCATGCCGTGGGTGAGGCCTATCGTTCTATTGTTTATGGCGATTGTGATGTTGTGGTTACCGGAGGGACAGAGGCAGTTATCAGTGCCCTGGGAGTAGGTGGCTTCAGTTCTATGAAGGCCCTGTCCACAAGAAATGATGCTCCAGAGCAGGCATCGCGTCCTTTTGATAAGGATCGTGATGGGTTTGTGATCTCTGAAGGCTCAGGTATGCTGGTTATAGAAGAGCTTGAGCACGCTCGCAAGCGAGGGGCTCAAATCTATGCTGAGATTGTAGGCTTTGGCGCTACAAGCGATGCATACCATATTGCCGCCCCACCTGAAGATGGAGAGGGAGCCGCCCGTTGCATGAACATGGCGTTGAAGGATGCAGGCATGAATCCTGCTGATATTGACTACATAAATGCTCATGGGACATCAACTCCCCTTAATGATCGATGTGAAACCCTGGCCATCAAGTCTGTTTTCGGTGATCACGCTCGTAAACTGGCCATCAGTTCCACAAAGTCGATGACAGGCCATATGCTTGGTGCAGCTGGTGGAATTGAAGCTGCCTTTACGGCACTCAGTATCCGGGATCAGATTGCACCACCTACCATCAATCTGCAGACGCCCAGTCCTGAATGTGATCTCGATTATGTTCCCAACACGGCAAGAAAAATGGAGATCAGGGCCGCACTTTCCAATTCTTTTGGTTTTGGCGGAACGAATGGCGTGGTGATCATGAAGCGCTTTGATGAGTAATGTCTTTTCAAGATCAGCGGTTGCTCGATATGCGCTGAGAAGGAGATAGGGGTGAAAATAGCAATTGGTTCTGATCACGGTGGTCTGACATTGAAAACAGTTGTTCTTGCCTTGTTGCAGGAGCTTGGTTATGAAGGAGAGGATGTCGGCTGTTTTGCTGCCGATTCTGTGGATTACCCGCAGTATGCCGATCTGGTGTGCGAAAAAGTTGCCAAGGGTCAGGCAGACAAAGGAATATTGATTTGTGGAACAGGCATTGGCATGTCCATGGCTGCTAATAAACATGCCACTATCAGGGCTGCGTTGTGTAGTGAACAGTATACAGCACGCATGAGTCGGGAGCACAATGATGCCAATGTCCTCTGCATGGGAGAACGGGTGACCGGTCCCGGCATTGCCGAAGAGATCGTTCGCACCTGGTTGAGTACCCCATTTGCCGGTGGCAGGCATTTGCGTCGTATAAATTTGTTTAATTAATAGAGTAGTATCATACTGGTAAATGAAAACCGGCATTGCAGAATAAGCATGCCGGTTTTTTCGTCTGTTACATATTATAGAAGTGAGAGGAATCAGAGTATGTCGTCCCTGCAAAATACAGATCCAGATATCTTTAAGTTCATCAACTGTGAATTTGATCGTCAGAATAGTCAACTCGAGTTGATCGCCTCGGAAAACATAGTCTCAGGAGCAATTCTTGAGGCTCAGGGGTCTATTTTTACCAATAAGTACGCAGAAGGGTATCCGAAAAAAAGGTATTATGGCGGATGCGATTATGCCGATGAGGTCGAGACGTTGGCCATTGACAGGGCTAAAGAGATTTTTGGCGCTGAATATGCTAATGTGCAGCCCCATTCGGGTTCTCAGGCAAATATGGCTGTCTATTTTGCCACCCTGAAACCAGGAGATAAGGTCCTGGGTATGGATCTGGCCCATGGAGGCCATCTGACCCATGGCAGCGGAGTCAATTTTTCAGGTCAGTTGTTCAATTTTATTTCCTATGGGGTGAATCGTAAGACAGAGCAGATCGATATGGAGGCGGTAGAGCGAATAGCATTTGAAAACCGTCCGAAGATGATCGTTGCAGGAGCCAGTGCTTATTCCAGGTTTATCGATTTTGAAGGATTTAGAAAAATTGCCGATCAGATTGGAGCCTTGTTTATGGTTGATATGGCTCATATAGCCGGACTCATAGCCGGCGGGGTTCATCCTTCTCCTGTCCCCTATGCAGATTTTGTCACCTCGACCACCCATAAAACCCTGCGTGGTCCAAGGGGTGGACTGATCCTTGCGAAAGGTAAATGGGAGAAAAGCATTAATTCTAAGATCTTCCCAGGGATACAGGGAGGACCTCTTGTCCATGTGATAGCAGCCAAAGCCGTTGCTTTCAAAGAGGCCATGAGCGATTCTTTTAAACAATATCAACAGCAGGTAGTCGACAACGCGGCTGCCCTTGGAACCAATCTCAGTGCCAGAGGGTTCCGCCTGGTGTCCGGGGGGACTGATAACCACCTGCTTCTCCTTGATCTTAGCAGTAAAAATATTACCGGTAAGGAAGCTGAGGCACTTTTGGAAAAGGCGGGGCTTACTGTTAATAAAAATGCGATTCCTTTTGATGGTCAGCCGCGTTTTGTTACTTCAGGTGTTCGAATCGGCACTCCTGCTGTTACCACCAGAGGTCTCAAAATTGCCGAGATGGAACTCATCGCCGGCTGGATAGAGCGCATTATCAGGGATCGGGACGAGGTGAGCATTACAGCTGTTCGTCAAGAAGTTCGTACCTTGTGCGAAAAATTTCCTTTATCAGCGGTTATTTGATGTCCGGGAAGTGGTTTCTTTGTGGTATAACTGGAAAGTATACTTTTTAGAGTACCTCCTTAGTGTCAACATATTGATACTCTCCAAGGATATTGAAATAAGTCTTTGAGGGAAAAGGCAGCGTCAGCCAATGGAGACAGCATGAAATGTCCATATTGTGGTCATCTTGATAACAAGGTCATCGATTCACGTTTGAACAAGGAGTCCACTATAACCAGGAGAAGGCGTTCATGCCTTTCCTGTGATCAGCGGTTTACTACTTATGAGCGATTGGAGGTCATGTTGCCCATGCTGGTCAAAAAGGACGGGCGAAGAGAGGTCTGGGACCGCCAGAAAATGGTTATCGGTTTAGAAAAGGCATGTGAAAAGCGACCTGTAAGCTGTGATAAGATAGATGAATTTGTTGATCAGATAGAGAAGAAACTGCAGGATTACGGTTCTAAAGAGGTGCCTTCCAAGGTCATTGGTGAGTGGGTGATGGAAGAGTTGCCCAACCTGGATGAGGTAGCCTATGTTCGCTTTGCTTCTGTCTATCGTCAATTCAAGGATGTTAATGAATTTATGGATGAGTTAAAATGTTTGCTCGATTCCAGGGATGAGAGCACCAGCGGTAATAACCCTTGAACAGATGACTGATTCTACAACTGACCTTCATTTTATGCGCCTGGCTCTGCGGGAGGCGCGAAAGGGGCTTGGGAGAACTTCGCCCAACCCTTGTGTCGGGGCCGTGGTGGTGAAGGATGATAGTGTTATCAGTCGCGGTTATCACCAAAAAGCAGGCACCCCCCATGCTGAAATTCATGCCCTGCGCAAGGCTGGAACCCAGGCGAAAGGGGCTACCATCTATGTTACTCTGGAACCCTGTAGTCACACCGGGCGAACACCTCCTTGTTGTCAAGCTGTAGCTGCTGCCGGAATCAAGCGGGTGGTGGTGGGAATGGAAGATCCAAACCCTCTGGTGAGGGGGAGTGGTAATGCCTATTTGCAGCAACAGGGGATTGAGGTTGTCAGTGGTGTCTTGGAAGCGGATTGTCGAGAATTAAATCTTCCCTTTATTAAGCATATCACTTCTGGAATGCCCTTCGTGGTGATGAAAGCCGGTATGAGTCTTGATGGGAAGATCAGTTATCAACAGGGGCAGCCAGGATGGATGACAGGGGAGAGTAGCTCGAAAAAGGTACACGGGCTCCGCAACAGTCTCGACGCTATTCTGGTGGGCAGAACCACTATTGCTGTGGATAATCCCTCGCTGACAACCCGACTTCCCGGGAGGCGCGGCAGGGATCCGGTGCGGGTGCTCCTGGACAGCCATTTGCAGCTGTCGCTGACATCCAAAATCCTCCATCTGGATTCACCAGCACCGACCATTCTCTTTTGCAGTCATTCGGTTGATGAAGAGAAAAAAAGAGTGTTGACTGCCATGGAGAACGTCCTCATTCGCAGTGTTGATTGTGACGAAGACGGTGGCTTGGACCTGGTTGCTGTTCTGGCAGATCTCGGTAAGATGGGAATATGTTCTCTTCTTGTTGAAGGAGGAGCAACTGTTCATGGCAGTTTTCTCAGAAAGGGACTGGTAGATAGAGTATTTCTCTTTATGGCTCCTCTGTTTGCAGGCTCCAGGGGTACGCCTCTAGTAAGTGGCCTGCCCATAGCTGATCGATCCGAGGCCCTGACCCTGAGGAATGTCCATTATAGGCGATGCGGTAATGATATACTTGTTCAGGGAGACCTCTTCCAACCCTTTTTGTAGGTGATATACGAGCACTGTCTCATCATGTGATCGTATCAGGCCGCAGAGAGGACTGGAGTTGAGGCCCTTTACTTTTTCTTTTTTGCGAGGGCTTTTATTTCCTGGAGCCGGTTTTCCACCTCTGTGAGGCTGTCAAAACGAAGAGTTATAACAACCTCATCTCTTTCAAATGATGGACTGTGGCTGAGAGTGTATGCTGCGGGGAGCTGCATTTTATAAACGGCTTTTTGGAAGGCTTCCTCGGCGGCACTGCTTTCCGGTGCGAGTTTTTTTTGCAAGAGAGAGAAAAGTGCTGATGCCTTTTGCGGCCTATTCATCTCAGGGTGATCAAGAATGAGGCCAAAGTCCGGTTTTGCCAAGAGGGCTGTGATTGTTTTATCTTGTCCAAAGGCCAGGTCTCTTGTCAGTGCCAAAAGTCTTTTTTGTTTTCCTCCACCAAGTTCAAACTCTTGAAATATCCCAAACAGGGTAAGCCTGTCATCTGGCGTGAGTTGCTGTAACTCAAGGGCCATTTTTTCTTCAATTTTTCCCCAGTGGATACTCTCCTGAATTTCTGGTTCAAGATCCAGTAAGGGGAGTATTCGGCGAATCATATGGGTCTGCACCTTTTTTTCGAGAACTGGAAAAAAAGAATCGGCCGCCTTTTCAATCTCCATATGTTTGAGGCAGTATTTGAAAAAATAGGCTGTTTCCATAGGACTGAGTGTGCCAGCAACTATTTGATCTTCAAGAATATAGTGTAGCAACGTTTGGGGTGGAATGTCTTCTGCAAGTATCAGAGCCTTGATGACGGCAGGGGGCTGTCTATTCCCCTGGAGGGAGCGGAGTCGCTTTCGTCCACAGAGTAACTGATATGTCTTGCCAGGGCGTTTTTGCAGGATCAGGGGCTGTAACAGACCTATGGCTTGAATGGAGTGTCGAAGTCGGGCAGGAGGTTCGGGACAAAGAAAAGGGTGCAAGTTCCATTGATCAGATAAGGTAATGGCTTCTATGTCTATTTCTTGGAGAGTGGGAGAGTACTGCATGCTGTTTCAATGGTATAGGACTAAGGGAAGTAAAGAGAATCGGCAGACTGACGGTGAATGGGGGATGACACAAACAAAAAAAATACCTGTACAGTCTATCTTAGGGATATAACTGTACAGGTTCTACTCTAAAAGGAAGAATGGCTTTGGAGAGTATCTTTTGTAGGTCGGTCATGCCTCGTTGATTTTATTGCGAAGAATGCCTGATGGTTTGAAGGTGACGACCCGGCGCGCATCCAGGGTTAATTCGTCGCCAGTCTGGGGATTACGGCCCCTTCGAGACTTTTTGTCTTTGACATTAAATTTTCCAAATCCGCTCAGGAGCAGGTCGGTTCCCTCAATGAGGGAGGACTTTGAGATACGGAGAAAGGCCTCCACTGAATCGGTAGCCTGTGCTTTCGTTAAAGAACCATGAATTTTGTATACCTGTTGTACCAGGTCAGCTTTTGTAAGGGTCATATTCGGATCCTCCTTTTAAAATAATCGATTGGTATTTAAACTCCGTACTTAATGATAGGCTTCGGGAGAATAAAGTCAACAGTTAGAACGTTTTTTTATCCAATTGTCGTTGCAATACTGAAAATTGGCAGGTACATGGCAACAACGAGACCACCGATCATTCCACCAAGAAATACCATCATGAAGGGTTCTATCATGGCGGTCAAGTTTTCAACGGCCTGATCAACCTCTTCATCATAAAAATCGGCGATTTTGGCCAGCATAGTGTCGAGAGCACCTACCGATTCTCCAACATTGATCATCTGTACCACCATATTGGGGAATACGCCACTTTCTTCAAGTGGCTCAGCAATGGGACGTCCTTCAGCAATACTGTCAGCAACACGAAGCACTGCGGCCTCGATTATCTTGTTTCCGGCTGTTTTCGCAACTACATGTAAAGCCTCAAGGATCGGAACACCACTCTGGAGCATGGTGCTAAGTGTTCTTGTGAATTTGGCCACCGCAACTTTTCGAATCAGAGGACCAACAACAGGTGCATGGAGAAAGGTTGCGTCCATTTTGATCCGTCCTGCCTCAGTATTGTATATTTTCTTGATGGTATAAAAGACAGCCACTGTCGCCATGGCGATCCAAAGAAAGTTGGACTTGAAAAAATTCGACATGTTTACAACAATTTGAGTGGGTGTAGGAAGGGCTGAGCCAAAGTTGTTAAACATATCTTCAAAAACAGGAATAACAAAAACCAGGATAACGACGAGGATGACTATGGAAATGGCCAGACATATTGCCGGATAGGTCATGGCTCCCTTGATCTTTTTCTTCAGGGCCATGGATTTTTCCATGAAGACAGCAAGCCGACTGAGGATGGTGTCCAGGATACCTCCGGTTTCACCAGCTTCGATCATGTTGGAAAAAAGGTTGTCAAATACCTTGGGATGCTTGCGCATGGAGTCGGCAAAGGTGGTCCCTGTTTCGACATCCATCCTGATGGCAATAAGGACTTTTTTGAAGGTAGAGTTTTCCTGCTGTTTCGAGAGAATTTCCAGACTTTGTACCAGTGGCAGGCCGGCATCAATCATGGTGGAGAGCTGTCTGGTAAAGATTACTATGTCTTTACCTGTTACCTTGGGTTGAAAAAAAGAGATATTCTCCAGAAGATCTTTAGGTTTCTCTTTGATAACCGGATTTTGAATGCGAAGGCGTTTGATATGGCCGAGTGCTGCTGCCTGATTAGGGGCCTCAACTTCTCCTTTGCGTTTGTCACCATATGAATTGATACCTTTCCAGGTATAGATAGGCATTGTATTCTCTCCTGCTTAATCTGATTTTTTTTGGGGATTGCCTATAAGTGTTGTGAATGCAAGGATTAATCACCTATTAGAACAAATCTCATTCTATATCATGAAGTTGTAGATTACAAGGAAGTCTACTACTATCTCTGTTTTTTTTGAACAGGGGCAGAGATATTGGTCTTGAGAGTTCCAAAAAGATAACCATGGGAAAAAAGGTTTGTTGCTCCATCGTGGCCCTGGTTGAGCTCTCAGATATTTTTTGTTTGTAGTGGTATCCTGTCCTTTCGTTTTTTTTGTCCTTGTTTTTAATATGATGTACTGGTAAAATATAGAGTTCTGTGAGCTATGGATAGTGAACTGTAATCGTCGCTTTCCAGATAATCAAAAAAAAGATAGAATTGTTTGGTATACTTTGAGGAGAACAATATGCAGAATCAAGCTGCTATGAGTTATAGCGAAAGAAATTTTCAACCTGTCGTTGAAAAGTGTCAAGGGTGTGAGAGAATTGTTGAAGAGGCTGGATCACAGTTCTGCCAGTCCTATCTCAAACCGGATGCAAAATGGCGCCTGGGGATCTGTAACTTTGCAACCCATGCCAAGCCTGAGATCACAGTAACCACTGTACGGGTCAATCCTTTGAAGGCAGCCAAGCGTGCTTCTGCCAAAAAAGTTTGATCATCGTTACAGAGAGTATTTTTAAAAAGGCATCGTTCCCTTGCTTGGGGACGATGCCTTTTTTTGTTTCATGAATTCGAAAAGACGGATATTCAGGTCTGCCGACTCAGGTGGGAACAGAGTTTAAGAACGACCGACGCCGATATACTGAAAGCCAGCAGCCTTCACCGCTTTAGGGGTATACACATTGCGAAGGTCGATAAAGATTTGATCACGCATGATCTCTGCAAGTCGATTAAGATCCAGGGCTCGATATTGATTCCATTCGGTCATCAGGATAACAGCATCGGCATCTGTACAGGCCTCGTACGCATTTTCAGTGTACTCGATTCCAGCTGGCATCGATTTTTTTGCCTCTTCTATCCCAAAGGGATCATGAGCTTTTATTTTTGCACCTTTTTCTAAAAGTGCTGGAAGGATGGTAACAGCAGGAGATTCCCGCATGTCATCGGTCTCAGGCTTGAAGGTCAGGCCTAGCACAGCTATGGTCTTTCCCGCTTCACTGCCGCCGACTGCATCGCGTATTTTTTTGACCATTTTTGCTTTCTGGGCTGCATTGACTTCTACCGTTGCTTCAACTATGCGAAGGGTTTGACCATGCTCCTGGGCAATGCGCATAAGTGCAAGGGTGTCTTTTGGAAAGCAGGAGCCGCCGTATCCGGGGCCGGGATGAAGGAATTTTGCACCGATACGGCCATCCATGCCGATTCCCTTGGCCAGGGCTATTACATCAGCACCAATGGTGTCACAGAGCAGAGCGATTTCGTTGATAAAACTTATTTTCGTGGCCAGAAAGGCATTGGCGGCATATTTGGTCAATTCTGCTGTCTTGATGTCGGTTTTGACAATGGGTGTTTCCTGGAGAAAGAGTGGCTGGTAGATTGCCCTGAGTATTTCCTCCGCACGTTCAGTTTCAACACCGATCACGACTCTGTCTGGCCGCATGAAGTCAGCTATTGCTGCTCCTTCGCGGAGAAACTCAGGATTTGAAGCCACGTCAAAATCAGCATCTGGGTTGCTCTCTCTGATTATTCTTTCCACCTGACTGGCTGTTCCGGTGGGGACGGTGCTCTTGTCGATGATTACCGTATAGCCTTGGAGATGGGGGGCAATTTCTTTACTGGCCTGGTAAATGTACGTAAGGTCGGCATAGCCGTCTCCACGCCTGCTGGTTGGTGTGCCAACGGCAAGAAAAATGGCCTCAGCTCCTCTTACGGCATCTTCCAGGTTCGTAGTGAATTGGAGGCGGTCTTCTTTGACGTTTTTGGCGACAAGGGTGTCAAGTCCAGGTTCGTAGATGGGGATAGCCCCTTTACACAGTTGTTCAATTTTGTTTGTATCCTTGTCAACGCAGATGACATGGTGGCCAAATTCGGCAAAGCAGGTGCCGGTAACGAGGCCAACATATCCTGTGCCTATTATTGTAATTTGCATAATATCGTATCTCTTGGTTAAATATTAGGTCTGGGACGAATTCAGGGGTCTTTTACCAAAAATCGCTGTTCCAATACGTATGAGAGTCGCTCCCTCTTCAATGGCCATGGGAAAATCGTCAGACATTCCCATGGAAAGTTCAATTGATTCGTTATTGTAAAAAAGATTCTCTGCACCGAGTTCAAGGGCCAGGAGTCGCAGGGCCTTAAAATAACTTCTGGTTTTGGTCTGATCAGCAGTAAAGGGAGGCATGGTCATTAATCCCTTTGGCCGCAGTCTGGAGAGGGAGGCGATCTGTTTCAAAAGATCTTTGGCTTCTTCCGGAAGGATGCCTGATTTTTTTTGATCCCTGCCGATATTCACCTGAATAAGGATATCCAGGGTCTTGTCTATTTTTTCAAGGTGGCTATGCAATGCCTTGGCCAGCTTGTAGCGATCGATAGTTTCAATCATGGTGAACAATTCGGCTGCAAGCTTTGCCTTATTCGATTGCAGATGGCCGATGAAATGAAAGGCAGCACCCTTACCAATCGTGTGACACTTATCTGCTGCTTCCTGAATGTAGTTTTCTCCGAAAATATTCTGACCGGCTGCCATTGCTTCCATGATACTGGCAGCAGGGTGATGTTTGGAAACGGCGACAAGCTTTATCGTAGAGGGATCTCGTCCGCAGTTGTGAGCGGTATCTGTTATCAATGTTCGGATTGTTTGCAGGTTGTCGGCAATCATGATGGAATTTAAGGCAACACCTCATAGTTAAAGAGCGTTTGGGCATTCCTGCTGGTTTGATCTGCAACCTCTTCAAGGGAGATTCCCCGCAGTTCTGCAACTTTTGCAGCAGTATAGGGAAGGTAGGATGGTTTGTTTCGTTTCCCTCTCCAGGGGACCGGGGCCAGAAAAGGGCCGTCGGTTTCCAGAAGAAGAGATTCAAGAGGTACTGTTGCAGCTACCTTCTGAAGTTCGATACCGTTTTTAAAAGTAACAACACCAGGGATGGAGAGATAAAATCCCAAACTCACTATCTGTTCGGCCAGACGAGTGTCACCGGAAAAGCAGTGCATTACTCCACCCCTTGGAAACGGACCTGATTGGCGAATGATGGTAAGGATGTCTTGGTGGGCATCTCGATCATGTATGATAACCGGCAGGTTGAGTTCTTTTGCAATTTCGAGCTGTTGGGAGAAAGCCTTCTTTTGAGCTCCAGGTTCTGCATACAGTTTTGCGTAGTCCAGTCCGATTTCTCCATAGCCGACGATATGCTCTTTGTTTTCTACGGCAAGGGTTTTTAATCGTTGGTAGGTATCGGGTCTTATCTGGTCGACATCGTGAGGATGAATACCAATACTTGCCTTGACTAGTGGATATTTCCTGGCTAGTTCAACAGCGGCAATTGAGCTTTTTTCATCAATACCGATGGTAATGATAGAATGTACTCCATGCGCACGTGCTTGTATAAGGATTTTATCAAGGTCCTCCCCGTAGTCCTTCATATCGAGATGACAATGGGTATCTATGAAGAAGCTGCTGTTAGCGACACATGGTATGGGGGGCTTTTCTTTTTTTGTTTTGATCATCTGCTGTTTCATAGCAGATTCAATCTGCCACTGCAATGGCGAATTATGAGGAAAAGGAGTTTTTTCCCCGGAGGGAACATATGGTATCCCAGTACCTGCTAATACCTCGTATCCCATGGGGAGCGCCTTCTAAGAAAAGACAAAACTGTTACTAAAATATGAGGTCTTGTCATGGAAACAAGAGAGGTAATACGAAAAAGGATTCGTCAGGCAAGAGGTGCTGAACCGGCAGATTGTGTCCTTAAAAGTTGTCGCGTCATAGATGTGTTCACTGGTGAAATTGTCGAGGCCGATGTGGCAATCTGTGGCGAACGAATTGCAGGAATAGGTGATTATTCAGGAGAGGAGGAAATCGATTGTAATGGAGCCTATATTTGCCCGGGATTTATGGAAGGGCATATCCATGTTGAAAGTTCTATGCTCTCGCCAGAGCAATTTGCCAGAGCAGTCGTACCCCATGGGACAACAACGGTAGTTTGTGATCCGCATGAAATTGCCAATGTTGCAGGACTTGGCGGAATAAACTTTATGCTCGAAGAAAGTGCAGATCTGTTGTGCAGTTTTTATGTTATGGCCCCTTCCTGTGTTCCGGCGACTCACCTGGAGACTTCTGGAGCGTCTTTAGACTCTACAGAGATGGAAAAGATTATGCAATCACCACGGGTAATAGGTGTTGCGGAGATGATGAATTTTCCTGGGGTCCTTTTCGGGGAGGAGGAGGTATTGAAAAAACTTGCACTCGGGCAAAGAATGGGAGTTCCAGTGGATGGACACGCTCCGGGCCTGAGTGGTAAAGATCTTCAGGCCTATATCAGTTGTGGAATCAGTTCGGATCATGAATGTACCACGGCAGAAGAGGCGCGGGAAAAGCTTCGTTCAGGGATGTTTCTTTTTATTCGTGAGGGATCCACGGCCAAGAATCTTTCCGCCCTCCTTCCTGTTGTCACAGAGAAAAACAGTCACCGCTGCCTGCTAGTCACCGATGACTGTCATCCCCATGATCTTGTAGTTGAGGGACATCTTGATCGGATTTTACGTAAAGCGATCAAATTAGGACTGGATCCGCTTACAGCCATTCAGATGGTGACAATCAATGTGGCCAACTATTTTGACCTCCGTGATCGAGGGGCTGTGGCACCAGGATATCGAGCAGATCTTGTTCTCTTTGATGATCTTGCCAATGTCAGACCTAAGTTGGTGTTTTCCGGAGGAAGGCGGGTTGAAGAAGAAATTGGCTCCATGACAAGGAATCAAAAGGAGGTCGCCAGCAGGTATCCAGAGGTGTTTGATTCAGTGCATGTGGATATCAAGAAAATATCATTTGATATTGCAGCGCAAGGGGAAATAGCGAGGGTTGTAAGGGTCGTTAAAGATCAGCTTATCACAGAGGCAGTAGAGCTACCAGTGAAAATTGTCAACGGGTTGGCTGTGTCAGATCCTGAAAAGGATATTATAAAACTAGCTGTCATCGAACGGCACAAGGCCACTGGAAATAGAGGGCTGGGATTTGTGCAGGGGATAGGCTTACAACGGGGGGCTCTTGCCTCGACTGTGGGGCATGATTCTCATAACATTACGGTGGTAGGCGTTGAGACTCAAGATATGAGACTGGCGGTTGAAACCATTGTTGGTCATGGCGGTGGTTTGGCTGTGGTGGCAGATGGCCAGATACTCGCATCTCTCCCCCTCCGGATTGCCGGCCTTATGTCCGCTGCTGATGCTCCGATGGTTGCTGCTGGATTCTCTGCCTTACTGCAGGCCGCAGCAGGCCTTGGGGTCTTGGTCGAGGACCCTTTCATGCTCATGAGTTTTCTTGGCCTTCCGGTAATTCCTCATCTCAAGATGACAGATCTTGGCCTTGTTGATGTGGATGCTTTTCAGCACGTGGGGTTGTGGGCGTAATGTTCCATGTAATGGTTATATCAGGTATAAGATAAGTGAAATCAGTAAATTGGCCAATTCGTCTTCGACGGGAAAAGATGTTTTGCTATATCGTTATGATTTTTTTAGGAAAAATAAAAAAACAACTTCATATCGCCAGAAATCTGTCGTATACTGATTTTCGTATTGTTCATGTCTTCTATTTTTTTTCGATAAAACAAAATCATAACTTTGAAAAAACTTGAACAATGGGGAAATTAAAATATGGGCGGGTGATTTAACGCTTTGCGATAAAAATTTTTTTCTCAACTGCTCTGGGTACAACAGAGCAACTAGAGTCAAGAGGGACCAAGATAATGGTTCGTAATCAAGGAAAGAGGTATTTGGCATGAATTATGGAATCGTCAGTCAGGAGCAGCTTGAGCAGATCGATACGATTTTGGCTGATAAATTGATAAAACTCGGTGTTGACTGTGTTATCATTATTGATATGGCAGGGAACATTATTACTGCCAAAGATAATGGTGAGAGTAAATATGATGTGTATTCTTTTGCTGCCCTGGCTGCGGGTAATTTCGCCACAGTAGATGCTATGGCCAAACTTGTAGGTGAAGCAGAGTTTTCCCTTCTATTTCATAAGGGGCAGGATTCTAATATTCATTTTAGTAAGATTGATGATGAACTCCTCCTTATTTCTATGTTTGGTAAGGATATCTCGCTTGGATTTCTCAGATTAAATGTGGTTGAAGCCATTGAGCAGATAAAAACAGTCTGGGATACCAGCAGCTCCTGATTGGTTACCGGGAGCAAATGCCTATGAAAAAGGAGATAAATATATTGAGTACTGGAGTGGATTTTTTGTGAAAGTACTTTATCTCCCCCTCAAGGGGGGGCGTTCTGAGATATTAAAATTTCAAGGTAGTCTTCGGGCTATCTAGGCTAGGGGGTGAAGGGTTGAGCTTTATCAACTTAAAAGACAAGGTCGTACAGGTTAAAATTGTATATTACGGCCCTGGACGCTGCGGAAAAACGACAAACCTTGAATATGTGAATCGTAAATTTCGTGATCAGATCCAATCGGAGATGGTAAGTCTGAAAACGCATGGCGATCGGACATTGTTCTTTGATTTCCTGCCCTTTGATATGGGACAGATTAAAGGCTATGATATAAAAATTCAGCTCTATACGGTTCCTGGTCAGGTGAAATATAATGCGACACGTAAGCTGGTATTAAAGGGTGTCGATGGGGTTGTATTTGTTGCAGATGCGATGGAGAAACAGCGAGAGAAAAATATTCGCTCCCTGAATCAGCTGCATGAAAATCTTCAGGCTTATAAGGAGTCTATCTTTAAAATTCCATTGGTTATTCAATACAATAAAGTTGATCTTAAAGATCATGGTGTGCCTATATTACCCACTGCTGTTTTGCGGAAAGACTTGAACAGCAGACTGAAAGTGCCTGACCTTGAAGCAAGTGCCATTACCGGGTACAATGTTGCAGCAACGTTGAAGAAAATTATATCGGCAACAGTTGTCTCTATACAGAAAAAATTACTTTAGGGAATGAAAACGGTGACACAGCATAGTGAAAATCAATATGATGATGATCTGACCGTTGGCATGGATGACCATGACTCCTTTTCCACGGACTCTATCAACCTGTTTGAGTTTACCGGCGATGATGACTCGCCTATTGCCCGGTTGAAGACAATTATTCTTTCCATTGATTGGGAGATTAATGATGAAATTCTTCAACAGTTGAAGGAGGAACTTCTCGATCTCAATGAGATATGGGCCGGTGATAAAATCAAACAGGTTTATATCCAGGGCCTGGATAAGATTGGAAAGTATATCTTTAAGGAAAGGGCCAGATCTCATCCCAATGCCATCAAATTGCTTCTCACGTTTTATTATAATCTGGAAAAAATTGTCTCTTCTGAAGAGATAATGAGTGACGAGGAGAAGAAAAAGATTCTCCTGGAGGATGTTAAGAAATTTGATCAGTTAAAGGCTCAGATCAGTAAATCCAGTGGATCCCTGTCCGCCTCAAAAAACGTTGCTTCGCAACCAGCCGCAACAGGGGCCAAAAGTGAAAATGTTCTCAAAACGCTGAAAGCTCAGATACTGGGCCTTGACTGGGAAATCAACGACCAGGGACTGCAAAAACTCAGTGAAGAAGTAGCTCGCTTGGAAGAAGTATTCAGCCAGAGTAAGGCTAAACTTATTCTGTTGCAGGGAATTGGTGCGCTCAGTTCTTACATTAAAAAAAGGCGAAGCCAGTCGAACGCAAATGCTTTTTCACTTCTGCACTCGTTTTACGGGGCTCTGGAGAAAATGATTTTTTCTGAACTTTCAGGAGATGAGGAAAAGACTATCCTTTTCACTGAAGTTGCGAAATTTAATGAGTTCAAGGTTGAAATTTCAAAAGAGAAATCTGAATCGTCTCCAGTAAAGAAAGCTAGAGGCGCTGCTAGAGATCATGGGAAACCGGCGCTGGCCACTCAAGGTCTTGGGCAACGTTTTCAATCCAATGAGGATACTGCAGTTCCAGATCAAGATGAAGAAGCGAGCAAGGTCGCCTCTGCTGTGGAATCCCGCCTGGCGGCCGTATTTGGTGATATCGATGAAGAACAGTCACATAGTCGCACAGATAAGAGCGCCCTGGCAGGGGTGAATGTTGAAACTGAAGCCGATGATGACTCTGATGAAGAGGCATTACCCTATGAAGGTGGCACAATTGCCCCGGCTCTCGCTGATGTTGAAGAGGAGAGTAGGTTCAGTGTGGATAGCTTGGCCAAAGAGTTAGCGGCCTCAATTGAGAGTGCTGCTCAACAAGCCAGAGCAGGAGAAGGAGTTCTTCCTCCCGGTATAGATGTTGAAACTGAGGCGGATGATGATACAGAGGAGGAAGCTCTTCCGATGAAAGGAGGAGAGCTTACACCTGCTTTATCTGGTAGTGAAGAAGATTTCAGTTTTGATGAATACGGGCAGAATGAAGCAGTTGCGGATACCGAGTCAGCTGACTTGGTAAACAGGTTGGATTCGTTTTTTGGTGATGAGGTCGAAGATTCCTCTGATGAATGGAATCTAGAAGAGGAACCGGCTCCTGCTTTTGCCGAGCCAGCCGAGCCAGCTGCCACAGATAATGAGGTGGCAGAAGAGGTATCAGCGGGCTTGTCTTTCCTGGATGAGGAAGTTCCAGGCCCTGGCTTTGCTGAGCCAGCCGAGCCATCTGCCACAGATAATGAGGTGGCAGAAGAGGTATCAGCGGGCTTGTCCTTCCTGGATGAGGAAGTTCCAGGCCCCGGCTTTGCTGAGCCAGCCGAGCCATCTGCCACAGATATTGAGGTGGCAGAAGAGGTATCAGCGGGCTTGTCTTTCCTGGATGAGGAAGTTCCAGGCCCCGGCTTTGCCGAGCCAGCCGAGCCAGCTGCCACAGATAACGAGGTGGCAGAAGAGGTGTCAGCGGGCTTGTCTTTCCTGGATGAGGAAGTTCCAGGCCC